>MDSY01082643.1_pt1 | contig 24237 bp, 22 predicted proteins | sample 811131 | NCBI WGS metagenome assembly MDSY01 (sample SAMN05326643, study PRJNA326480) | marine metagenome | isolation source: seawater | place: Atlantic Ocean: South West | collected 2010
TTGACAAATTGAACCAACTCCACTTTATTAAATTGATGTAGTCTTAATAAACCTTTGGTCTCTTTTCCATGTGAGCCTGCCTCTCTTCTAAAACAAGCGGAATACGCTGCATATTTAATAGGAAGTTGATCTTCTAATAAAATTTCATCTTGGTGCATATTCGTAATAGGAACTTCTGCAGTAGGAATCATCCAAAGATTGTCATTTTCTACGAAATACATATCTTCTGAGAATTTTGGAAGGTTTCCTGTTGTCAGTGGAGATTGAGAGCGGACCATAAATGGTGGAAAAATCTCCGTATAATCATGATTTTTTGTTTGGAAATCAAGCATATAATTAATTAATGCTCTTTCTAATTTTGCACCTTCTCCAGTATACAAAGGAAAACCCGAACCTGATATTTTTGATGCTTTATCAAAATCAAATAAATTTAATTTTTTACCTAATTCAAGATGTGATTTTAATTCAAAATCTTGATCTAGATTCTGACCATACTCACGGACAACTTGATTCTCAGCGCTATCTTTACCCTTAGGAACTGATTCATGTGGCAAATTTGGCAATCTAAGTAATAGTTCATTTAATTCATTCTTTATTTTACTACCTTTATCTTCTAAAGATTTAATTTTATCTCCAACCTCACGCATGTCTTTAATATCGCTATCAGCATTTTTTCCTGATTTTTTTGCTTCTGCAATTTTATCCGAGACTTGATTCCTTTTTGCGCGTAATTCATTTGATTTAGAAATATGTGACCTATAAGATTTATCCAATGAAAGAATTGAATCAATAGAATCAATTTCTCCTTTAAGAGAAAGCCTCTCTTTTATATAAATAGAATTATTACGAATTTGTTCAATTGATATCATAAAAGTATATTTTTATTTATAATCTGGTAATTTTTTAGGGTCAATTTCTTCCAAGTTAGACCATTTACAATCTCTATCAGAAACTATTTTTTCTCCACTTGGCCAATTAATTGAAACATCAGAATCATTCCATAAAACACCATATTCATCTTCAGGGTGATAAATTTGGGTACACATATAATGAAAAACAGCTGTTTCAGTTAAAACATAATAACCATGAGCAAAACCTTCTGGTATGTATAAACGTTTATGATCTTTATCATCGAGAACACATGACTCAAACTTTCCAAAAGTGGGAGAACCTTTTCTAATGTCAACTGCAACATCTAATACCGAACCTGACGATACCCAAACTAGTTTCCCTTGTGGATAAATAAGTTGGTAATGCAACCCTCTAAGGACTCCTTTACTTGATTTTGCTTGATTTTGTTGAACAAAAGTTGTGGGAAAATGATTTGATTTAAATTCAGAATTTTTAAAAGATTCTAAAAAATAACCTCTTTTATCATTATGTATTTTTGGCTGGATAATTAATAAGTCTGGAATTGTTGTTTCTAATACTATCATAATCAAATTTTTCTACCAATATTTTCATATCGAAAATCTAATTTTTTTAATTCTTTAATACTTAAAATATTTTTTGTATCTAAAATAATAGGGCTAGACATTAACATCTTAAGCTTTTTCAAATCAATTCCTCGAAATTCATGCCATTCAGTAAGAATTACACATGCATCAGTACCTTTTACTGTATCCTCCCAATTTTCAAAATAATTCAAATCTGGATAATTAGTTCTAAAATTTTCTATTGCTACAGGATCGTAAGCATTAATTTTTGCACCTTTAATAATTAATTTAGGAATTATTTTTGTTGAGGGCGCTTCCCTTATATCGTCTGTTTGAGGTTTAAAAGAAAGACCTAGGATTGCAATTTTTTTACCTGAAATTTGATTATCTAATAAGCTATCTATTTTATTAATCATCCTTAAAGATTGTTTTTTATTTACTTCTATTGCTGCTTCAACTGTTCTGACCGGATGATTAAATTTTTTACCCATATTAACTAATGCCATAGTATCCTTTGGAAAGCAAGATCCTCCAAAACCTGGTCCTGGATGAAGAAACTTTGCACTAATTCTACCATCTTGCCCCATAGCCTTGGCAACATGGTGTATATCTGCACCAACTGTTTCACATAGATTTGCAATTTCATTAATATAACTAATTTTTAATGCTAAAAATGCATTCGACGCATATTTAATCAATTCAGCCGTCTCAACAGAAGTATTTAATATTGGTGTCTCATTAATAAAAAATGGTCTATAAACTTCCCTCATAATAGAAAAAGCTTTTTCATTTCTTGCTCCAATTACTAATCTATCTGGTATTAAAAAATCTTTAACGGCTGAACCTTCTCTCAAAAACTCAGGGTTAGATACGTAGTCGAAATCAGATCTATCATTATTCTTTAATAAAGTTTTTTCAATTAATTTACCTGTTCCAACTGGAACAGTACTTTTAGTACAAATAATTTTATATTTATTTAAATTTTTGGAAATCGTTTTAGAGACCGATTCAACATAGTTTAAATCAACATCACCATTATTATTCTGAGGAGTCCCAACTGCTATAAAAATAATATCTGATTCTTTAATCGTTTTTTCTATATCGGCAGAGAAGAATAGTCTTTCCTTTTTACAATTACTTTCTATTAAAGAATTTAATCCAGGTTCAAAAATTGGAATTTTTCCATTATTTAATTGATTAATTTTCTCTTTATCAATATCAACGCAAGTAATATGATGCCCAAACTCAGATATTCCTGCTCCAGTGACTAAGCCAACGTAACCTGTTCCTACTATAGCAATTTTTTTCATAAAAACAATTTTCCTTTAAATAAGACCATTTTTTCTTCTTGTAAACCACTCAATGAATAGTATTAAAATAATTACAAATAATACAAATCGACTTTGAGTTAATTTTATAACATCTGCTTTAAGTGAACGCCGAAACTTTGGCTCTATTGAATTAATTAATTTATCTTTGTCATCCCAATGATAATATTCTCCTTTTGTTTTTTCTGATATTTCAGTTAATAGTTTTTGGTTCAAATAAACTTGACTTAACTCAATTTGACTTTCTAAAACATTAAATTTTCCTAATTGAATTGGATCACCAAGTTCATCAATAAAAATTTTAAACAAATATTCACCTGGCTTTGATGCTCGGAACTCTCCTTCCCATCTATCTTTTTCAAGGTTGTAATCGATGTTAGAAGAAAATCTATTTTCATTCTTATGGAATACTTTAAAAAGTATTGATTTTGAGGAAAGAGGAGTTTTGAAAGGTTCATTTCCAGTAATGTAAATCATTTCACCTTGCTGAAAATAGTCTTTGTTCAAACGAAAATAGTTTTCGTTTGAACCGCCGGTTTTTAATAACCAATTGACTTCGCTATTTATTATAGAACTAAATACATTCGAATTTGATTCCTTATCGATAATATGATAAAGTAAGCCTAATTCAGAAGTAGAAAAAATTGTAGATCTAATATTTTTATTTTCATTTCGGAGCCACAGCGGCCAACCAGATTCAAAAATAGCCAATGAATCAGCAAAAGAACCCTTACTATTAATATAGAGCGACTGAGTCAATGGAGGTAAGTCGACATTATTATTAAAAAAACCAATAAAATCCCAAAAAACATTTTCAGAAGATTCTATTGAATCAGCTAATGTAAAACCAAAAATTGAATTTACTCCATTTAATGATTTGTTATTTTGATTTGGTCCTGCTAAAAGCATAATACCTGATTGATTGATTAATATTTTTTTTCCTAGAATTCGAATGAAATTCGGAGAGAGTGGTTTGATAGGGTAATTATCAAAAACAATTAATTCATACGGTGTTTCCCAAAATAATTTCATTTCAGGAACAAAATTATTATTCTTAATGCGAATAAAGTGATCTAAATCAATACGCTTATTCCCCTTAATTATTTTTTTAATTAAAGTAGTGTTTTTATTTGGACTTCCTGTAATTAATGCAACTTTATATTTATCTTTTAAGATAAGCAAACTAAAATTTTGTCTATTATTTTGAATATTTATTTCATCCTCAAGTGAAGATACTCTTACTTCAAAGTCATGTCGGCCAATTTCTTTGGAATTAAAACGGAAATTAACCTCATTTTTTGATCCTTTACCTAATAATTGGATTGGCTTTGAACCTAATAATTCAGAATTCCTATATAATGAAATATTTAACCTTTCTTTAATTATTCCAAAAGATTGTATTATTACTTTTAAGTCTACATCATCTCCTTTTAATACAACAGTTGGGACATCTAAAGAATGTATTGAAATATCCACTAAATCATTATCCTCTCCAATACCAACAGTATATATAGGAGCTCGAGTTTTTGTCAATGATTCAATTGAGTTTTCGCCTTGTGTCAAAATACCATCTGAAATAATTATTGCACCAGCTAAATTGTTTTCAGATTCAATTATTGATTCTATTATTTCCCCAAAATTTGTAGATATTCCATTTCCGTTTACACTATTATTATTTATCGAATGGATTTTTTCATCAAATAAAAATGTTTTAAATGAAATATTTTTATCAAATAATTGATCATTCAATTGATTTAAACCAGAATTAATTGAATTAATTGATGGAGTTTTGTGATATTTTATACTTGTCGAGTTATCTAAATATATATGCCAATCAAGTTTTTTTTCAATATTCGAACTAATATTTAATACTGGATTAAGTAGTAATGACAAAATAATTGAAAATAAAATCAATCTGCAAAACAATAAAAATCTATACCATTTTTTATAAAATAAAATTTTTATCAAAAAAAACGATGCAAGAATACCAATTAGTAATATCGTATAAAAAATAAAATCAATTGAATGGAGGAACTCTATTTGCAAAAAATTATACCATTTTCATATTTGGAAATACTTTAAAATCAATAGGACTCTCTATATTTTTTTTTAAATAAAGTTCACCTAAATAGGCAACCATTGCGGCATTATCAGTGCAAAGCGATATGTCAGGGAAAATGACATTTTTGTTAAATAATAATTTATCAATATTATTTCTTAATTCTTTATTCGCTGCAACTCCACCGGCTATAACACAAGTGTTGCAATTTGTTTTATCCATTGCCCATTTTAGTTTTGTAGTTAATACATCAATAATTGCTAATTGGTAACTAGCAGCTATATCAGAAATATCAAGTTTTTTTTCTTTATTCATATAATACAATAATGAAGTTTTAAGTCCACTAAAGCTAAACTCAAGATTATTTTTACGCATAAGTGGTCTAGGAAAATTTATAGAAAACTTATCACCATTAAATGCAATTTTTTCTATTTCTGGGCCACCAGGATATTCTAATCCTAAAATCCGAGCACCTTTGTCGAAGGCTTCGCCAGCAGCATCATCTCTAGTCTCACCAAGCAATTTATAATCTCCCAAATTCTTTACAAGCCAAATTTGAGTATGGCCTCCAGATACCAAAAGACAAATAAATGGAAAATCTAAATTTTCATCTGCCAAAAAATTTGCAAAAATATGTGCTTCTAGATGATTTATTCCAATTATTGGAATATTAAGGCCTATAGATAAACCTTTGGCAAAACTTATCCCAGATAATAATGTACCTGCTAAACCAGGTCCTTGAGTTACAGCTATTCCATTGATTGATCCAATTGGAATTTTTGCGTCAACTAAAGTTTGTGATACTATTTTATTTAATATTTTATCATGCTCTCTTGATGCAATTTCTGGTACAACTCCCCCAAATTTTTTATGAATTGACTGTAAACCAACTAATGATGAAAGAATAATACCGTCTTTACAAATAGAGCTTGCAGTTTCATCACAAGATGTTTCAATTCCAAGAACAATCAATCAGACCTCCTTGTAACAATTAATTCAATATTTTGAGGAGATAAATCCATCCACTTAATTACATCATTTGGCACTGAAACATCTATAGTATAAAACTGCTGCTGAGGTTTCCAATCATAAAAATCAACTGTTATAATTATATCATTTGCTTCCAAGCTAGCTATAAATTCCGTACCCCCAATTACAGTAAGTGAAACGGTTTGTGGACTAACAAATGATCGAAAATCATCATTCGAATTAATTATTTTCACAGGAATCTCACTGATTATTCGTTCACTAATTGACTGTATTTTTTGTTCAAAGAATACAGTCCTTGGAGTATACTCAATTAACTGTCCTCTTATTGAACTTAATTCAACCATCATTGAAACATCTTTGATTTGACTTAATAAACTATCTGATTTTGTTTTGACACTATTAACAACCTGAACAATATCTCTGGAGCCAGCTATTTTAATTTTTTCTGGTTTTATTATTGGCTTTCCAACTAAAGTATAACCAGGAGCAGGATTAATAAAAATATCTGAAATTACATTTATATTTTTTTCCTTATACTCATCTAAAATAATATTGATTGAGCTTGGATATACTACCTCAACATAACTAACCTCAAAATTAGAAGGAATTACTACTTTTTGAGGGTACCTTTCAAAATATTCATTAAGAATAAAAACGTATTCTTCAGAGATTCTTTCCAAATCTAGTATCAGCTTAAAATCTCTTATAAATGTTTTTAATACAATTGTTTTAAATAAACCTCTTCCAGTACCTTTAAGATTTACCTTCGCAAATTCAGGTACTTCCTCTTTGAGGGCATGTTTTGCAGGAAGATTTCGAGCTTCAATAGGTATTTCAACCGTTAATGTATATTCATTTTCACTTACAACAAAAAGCCAAAGAAATACAGCCAAAAAGAATGCACCAAGTCTAATCCCTAGGCTTCTCCATAAAAGAAAGGATTTTAGTTTTCTAATATTTAAATCCTTTCTCATAATTTTGCTTAAAGGTCTATAAAGAAAATCCTATTTTTCTTCTTCATCATCATTTATATCGGAATTTGAAGGAATTTCTATTTTTTCACCAGCTGGTTCATTTTGACTATCTAGAAATTGCTGGATATCTTCATTAGTAGATGATTTATCTCCACCTAATTCATCAATAAATAAAATAACTTTTTTATCGTCTGGTTTAATTTCAATTACTACAGCACTTATTTTTTGCCCAACCTTATATTCAGATAAAAGTGACTTACGATTTTTCTTTATTTTTTTACTAAATGGTACAATTCCTTCTACTTCATGATCTAATAATAAAATAATTCCTTTTTCCAAAATACGAACGATTTCACCTTCAACTTTTTTGCCTGATTCAAATGTTTTTGAAAGCTCAGGCCACGGATCATCTTGCATTTGTTTTAAACCGAGTGATATTCTTCTACTTTCTCTTGAAACTTCAAGTATTTTTACCTCAATTTTTTTGCCTTTTTCTAATAATTCCTTGGGATGTCGAATAATCCTAGTCCAAGATAAATCTGAAACATGAATCAACCCATCAATTCCTTCTTCTAGTTCAATAAAAGCTCCAAACTGAGTCAAATTTATAACTTTACCTTTGACATCTTTACCTACAATATATTTTTCTTCAATAGCATCCCATGGATCATCTTGAAGCTGTTTTGAACCAAGACTAATTTTTCTTTCTTCGGTATCTATAGATAAAACTACCGCTTCCACTTCGTCACCTAAAGTAAACATTTCTGATGGATTTTTTACATGACGTGTCCATGACATTTCTGACACATGAACTAAACCTTCAATACCAGGTTCAATTTCAACAAAAGCTCCATAATTAGTCATACTTACAATTTTCCCAGTAATTTTCGAACCTTCAGGATATTGAGTTGCAACATTTTCCCATGGATGTGGCGTTAATTGCTTTAATCCAAGAGATACTCTTTTCTTTTCTTGATCAAAGTCAATTATTTTAACAGATAGTGTATCATCTATACTAATTAACTCAGAAGGATGATTTACACGCCCCCAACTTAAATCAGTTATATGCAGGAGCCCATCAATTCCGCCTAGATCAATAAATACTCCAAAATCTGTTATATTTTTTACTCTACCATCTACAACACTACCTACTTCTAGTTTCTTAAATAATTCATCTCTTTGCTCAGCAAGACTTTCTTCAATAATAGCCTTGTGAGATACTACAACATTTTTTCTAAATTCATTGAATTTTACCACTCGAAGATCAATTTCTTTATCAAGAAATTGATCAAAATCTTTAACAGGTCTTACATCTATTTGCGACCCTGGTAAAAAAGCTTGTACCCCATTTAGATCTACTACCATCCCCCCCTTTATACGGCGAATAATTTTTCCTTTTATTATTTTTTCATTATCAAAAACTTCACGTAACTCTTTCCATCTACTTAAAAAATCAGCTTTTTCTTTTGATAAAATTGTTTTTCCACTCTCATCTTCAATTTTTTCCAGAAAAACTTCAATTTTTTCTCCTACTTCAGGAATATTATTTTCTGAAAATTCATTCCGATCAATTATACCTTCAGATTTAAAACCTATATCTATCAATACATCTTTTTCATTTATACCAATAATTCTACCGGTAATTATTTCCTTTTCAGTGATATCTGTCAAAGTGGATTTATATCTATCTTGCTCTTTTTGAGGAATCTCATCTTCTTCTTTATTCTGGGTTAAATCTTCAGCAGATATATGTTTTATATTGCTAAATAAATCTGAAGAAAGATAATCTATCTCCAAATCTTTACTTATTTCACTTTGCATCTCGTTCTTAGTTTTGCTTTCAGAAATTGTTACAGGCGATTCAATCTCTTTATCTACGCTGGCTTCTGATTCATTTGAATTAGAAGCCTGTTCTGTAACTGGTTCTTGGATTGTTTCAGACATTTGTTATTTTTTTCCTTCAATTAATTTAATTTTTTTATACATTGTATCAACTTGTTGTTCAATTGTCATATTAGTTGTGTCAACTTCAATTGCATCATTAGCTTTTAATAATGGCGAGTCTTTCCTTTCAGAATCATACTTATCTCTATTTTTAATTTCTTCAATAAGATTATCAATTGATTTTTCTTCTCCTAATCTTTTAAAATCAAGCAGTCTACGTTTTGCCCTGACATCATAATCTGCAACAACATAAAACTTCACTTCAGCATTCGGAAAAACAACTGTACCTATATCTCTACCTTCTACAACACAATTTTGATCATTAGCAACTTTTCTCTGAATTTTTACTAATGTTTTTCTTACAATCGAGAGTGCACTTACCTCACTAACATTTTCAGTAACATCTAAGCGACGAATTTCATCAGAGACATCCTCGCCATTAAGAATTACTAAAATTTTATTTTCATGCTGTTCAATTTTTAAATCAAATCGTTCAAGCAATGAAATCAAATCAGAGTTTTCACTTATTTTAATTTTTTTTCGCAATGTTAGCAGAGTGACTGCTCTGTACATCGCTCCAGTATCCAAATATGTGAACGCTAATCTTTGAGCCAAGGCTTTTGCTGTAGTACTTTTCCCAGTTGCAGCAGGACCATCTATAGCAATTATCATTCTTAATTATGCTTTCTCAATAAGCCGGGAAATTTACAGTTTATAATATGATATTCATAATGATTATGCCCTCTTAGAATTAAGCAATTTAATGCTATCTAAACGCTTATTCTCAACTGAGCTTAAATTTCTCCACTTCCCTATGGGTAAATCTCCTAATTCAATTGGTCCAAATTTTATTCTTCGTAAATCAAAAATTTTACGTTTCATTCTATACATTATTCGACGAATTTCACGTTTTTTACCTTGGAACAACCTTAGGTCAACAATTACCCTACCTCGATCACGCTTTTGCGATAAAACTTCTACTTTACCCCACTCTTTCTGACCAATATAAATCTTAGAAGCCATACGTTTAATTTCATAATCTTTAAATATTTTATCTATTTCAACTTTATAGATTCTTTCTATTTTATTTCTTGGGTGTGTTAGAATATTAGCTGTATCTCCAACATTGGTTAGAAGCAATAATCCAGTAGTATCTTTATCAAGCCTACCAACAGGAAATAAGCGCTCATCGGTATTAACTAAATCCATTACAGTTTTTCTCTTAAATGGATCTTTAACAGTTGTTATATATCCTGATGGCTTATTCAATATAATAAATCGTTTTTTTTCTTGAAGGATAATTTGTTGTTCATCTAAATAGACTTTATCTCCATCAATTACATTGTATGCTGGATTTAACTCTACGTTACCATTTACTGTAACAGTCGCACCTTTTATTAATTTGTCTGCTTCTCTTCTTGATCCAAATCCAGATTTAGATATAAATTTATTTAAACGCATCTATTTGCTCGGTTAGAGCCGGCTGCTCCTCTAAAATTTCAGAAATTTCCTTAAGTTTTGGCAAGTCTGATAATCTATTCAATCCAAATACTTGCAAAAATTCACTAGTAGTTTTATACAATAAGGGTCTCCCAGGACTATCTTGCCTACCTTTAATTATAATTAAACTTTTTTTTAATAAGGTCTTCAACACTCCTCCACAATCAACACCTCGAATCGATTCAATATCTGGCTTACTAATTGGCTGTTTATATGAGATGATTGATAAAGTTTCTAGAGCAGCTTGGGATAAATATAACTGTCCAGAGTTATTTAATAATTTTCTTACATAAATATCAAAATCCGGTTTTGTTCTAATCTGAAAACCTCCCGCAATATTAAGAACTTCAATTCCATGGTTTTGTTTAGAATACTTATTAATTAACTTTTTTATATGAAACTCAAGATTTGGTGGATCTTTATCAAAAATTGAATTGATTTTTTTTTGAGTTAAAGGTTCAGGGCTAGCAAAAAGTAAGGCCTCAACAATTTGATCTATTTCCTTCAACTTAATTTTTTTCTAATCGATGTATATCAAAATCATCAAATAAATTATTTTGAAAAACTGCGACTTTAAAAAGCTGAATTAAATCTAATAGAGCAAGAAAAGTAATAATCATTTCTATTTTATTTTTACAAACTGATAATAGTCTACTAAATGAAATCAATCCATCCCCATCAAATGATTGGAGTATTTGCTCTTTTTTAAAATCAAGGCTTATTACTTCTCTAGTTAAATCATATGATGTAATCACGGGCATCTTTTCCATCACTTCTTTAAATAATTTAGCTAAATCAAAAAGTGTAACATTTCCTAATTTAAGATCAATGCTCTCAGCGCCTTCAATCTCTTCAATTATACTACGTGTATGTCTAAAACTTTGCTGGTGGAATCTAATTGATAATTCTGAAGAAAGTCCTTTAAACTGTTGATATTCTAATAACTGTTCAACTAACTGTGTTCTTGGGTCAATTGGCTCACCATCTTCATCCAAGCTTGGCCTTGGTAGTAAAATCTTTGATTTTATTCTCATAAGTGTTGCAGCCATTAGAATGAAATCGCCTGCTACTGATAAATTCATTGCTTTCATATCATTTATCATTTGTAAATACTCAGATGTAATACTTGAGATTGGAATATCATAGATGTCTATTTCATCTCTTCGAATAAAATAAAGAAGTAAATCAAGAGGGCCTTCAAATTGATCTAACTGAACTTTATACATTTGTTTATCCATAATGAAGTCCCATTGCATCTCGAGCTTTTAATAAATAATCATCTGCAACTGCACCAGCTTTTGATGCCCCCTCTTTTAAACTATTTAATACAAAGTCCTTATGATCATTAAGATAGTTTCTCTTTTCTCTAAAAGGTTCGAAATATGTCCAAAAACATTCAAATAATTCATTTTTAATATCTCCATACCTCATTCCAGGAGTATTAAAACGTTCAGATAATGTTTCTATCTCTGATTTATTTAAAAAAAGGGAATATAAGTGAAATAAAGCAGTATCAGTATTTTTAGGTTTATCAATATCTGTAGAATCGGTAACAATTGACATAAATTTTTTTCGGATTTGTTTTTCTTCACCAAATATCGGGATAGTATTACCATAAGACTTACTCATTTTTTGTCCATCTATTCCTGGAATCAATTTTGAAGTTTTTTCAATGTCTGGTACAGGCTCTACAAAAATCTCTCCATAAATGTTATTAAATCGGTTAGCAATATCCCTTGTAATCTCAATGTGTTGCTTTTGATCTTGACCTACTGGCACAATTTCACCGCCAAATAAAAGTATATCAGATGCCATTAAAACAGGGTAGGAATAAAGACCAAGATTTGCGGTCAAACCTTTAGCCAATTTATCTTTATAAGATGTTGACCTATCTAATAAACCTAGATTAACTATATTTGATAATAACCAAGTTGACTCACATACTTGAGGTACATCGCTTTGGATCCAAAAAGTTGATTTTTTTGGATCTAAACCTAATGACATAAAATCCATTGCCGCATTGAGTGTATTATTCACCAGAAGTTCTTTATCTTGAATTGTTGTCAAAGCATGATAATTAACTATAAAACAAAATAAATCATTTTCATTTTGATATTTAATCATCCGTGACATCATTCCAAAATAGTTACCTAAGTGAAGCTGACCCGACGGCTGAATACCGCTTAAAACCCTTTTCATTTAAAATGATTCCATAAAAAGATATGGTCTCCATGTGACTTGTTGGTCATGTATAAATTTTTGAAAATAATGAATTTTATTTGGTTTCAAAGGCTTTCTATTTAATGGCATTTTTGCCTCATCAGGTGTCCGATTGCCTTTTTTTCTATTACATTTCTGACACGCTACAACTAGGTTTTCCCAAGTATCTTCTCCTCCTCTATTTTTTGGCATAACATGATCCATAGTTAATGGACCTTTTTTTGAAGAACAATATTGACATTGATGGTTATCTCGAACTAAGATATTTCTTCGCGTAAGAATAACATCTAGCTTATGATACTTTACAAAATTTCTTAATTTTACTATACTAGGAAGAGATAAAGTAGTTGTCGGTGAATGAACTGATTCTGTATATGATTCTAAAATTTCGACTTTTTCATTAAAAAATAGACAAATTGCCCTTCTCGCAGTACAAATGTCTAAAGGTGCATAGTTAGTATTAAGTACTAAAACTGAGCGATTTAATACAGATCCATTATTATTTGACGAAATCATAACTTTTAATTTACAAACATCTTTTTTTGGTGAATATCAGTAAGTCGATTAATTTATAAAATTCCATGTAACTCCAAATTGAATCATTCTACCTAGTTTTTGGTACATATAATTATTTTGAACCCACGCTTCATCGTTTGTAGCTCCAAAAGCATTAAGTAGATTATTTATTCTATAGTGAATCAAGACTCCTGATATATTTGTAGTTAATTCGAAATGAAGTAGCAAATGATCTTTAATAATCCACTCAGCATTTGAATTGTTAAAGGGTACATGTCTAATAGGATCAAAGGCAAATGAAGACAATTTCCCTGAACTGCCATTGACCCAAAAATGAGGCTTAAGATTCATATTATTATCAAATATATTGAATTCACCATTGAAGCCTAATGTTGCTATAGATCCTAAGCCACCTCCTACATATGATGAATCTAATTGAGATAAAATATTAGAATAAATCTTCCATTTATCATTGAAATAATAATTTATATCAAATCCAATGAACTGAGCGTTTGCAATCTTATTATTTTCGATATTTAATTTACTAATTTGAAAAAACCCATTAGCTGACAAACTTCCAATTTTCAAGCTACCTTTTAATTGATTATTTACCCAATTTTCAAAATTATTATTCTCCTCTTTCTGAAAATTTGTTGGATGGATAGGTTTAGAAATAGCATCAGATGTAAATACGATAGAAGTTATTCCTAAATCTAAATTATAATTTACAAGCCAATGAAAAAACTGTTTCTGATCAGGATTCAATAATTGTAACCCGCTTCTGAAAAATAAACTTCCAAAGTTTTTTGCAACATAAATTGTTGACCAATTCAATGATCGATTTAGATTAAGAATATTTATTTGTTGAGAATCATATCTATAACCAATTTTGGTTTTATTTTGTGTTACTAGTTCAAAAATATATTGATTACGATTAATATTATTATAATTAGTATCTTTTACTGAAGAATGTTTTATAAAACGACTTTGTAAAAATTGTCCAAAATAAGTGTTCATTGTATATTTATCAAATTTTCTTTGATAACGAAAACCAGCATTAATAATATTATCATTTTCTAACCCATTTTCTACTGAGTCAGGTAGTCCACTTTTGGTAATATATCTTGCTACTGATGCTTCAAGTTTTTGATCCTTTCTTTCTACACCATAATTAACTCGATAAGAATGATGGATTGGGGAAGATCCCCCTAAAGGATGCAAGTAATGACCCGTATTCCCGCCATGAGAACGTTTAAAACCTCTAACTTCAATTTTTTCATTCTTTGATTCAAAATCACCGCCGAGCTCTATTTGATCGTAGAGATAATCTCCTCTATAATAATCAAAAAAACTTTTTGTTTTTGATGAGTCAGGTAACTTCGAAAAAAGGGGCAAAAAGTTTAATTTATTTTGTGAAAATTTTTCTGAAGTATGCCCACCATACTTTATTGGAAATGATGTATATGAACCATCGAACAAAAGCATACCTGAAGTCCATGTTTGATTCCAAAATAATTTTCCATTATTAATAACCATTCCATTTTGCCCAGCCCAATCAAAAGGGATATTAAAAGTTTGTTGTGAAGTAATACCTGAAAAAATCCCAACTATAATAAATAATTTTTTCAATTTTTGTTCAATAATTTTATAACCTGAGGTACTGAAACTGTAAAAACTATCGCATTTGAAATTTCATGTAGAAGTGTGAATCCAAGTCCTTTAATTAAAGCAGCAAGAATACCAGAGAATCCCAGTCCAGCTGCAACTGGATAAGCTAGAAGTGTTAGCATATCATATATCAATGTAACCGTAAAACCTAAAACAGCTAGACCACTGATTAAAAAAAAATTAAATTGTTTCACGAAAAAAAATGGGCGAACCAAACCACCTATTATTCCAGTTAATGACATACCTAAAATCTGCATAGCAAATAATGGGGGAAAACTTAAGCCAGAACCCATTGGGTTCATTCCAGAATATATCGCCATTGAAGTAAGACCAACCAATCCTCCCCATCTAATGCCAAGATATAAACCAGATATAAAAACAACAACTGTAATCAATTCAATATTTGGAATTAGCATAAGAGAAAAACCCATACCAATAGCAATAGAACAAAAGATTGCCCCCCTAACCAAATTATTTGGAACCATTTGAACCTTTAAGCAATGGAATATTAAAGTAATTATATTTACTTGTGAATAAATCCTTATCTTGATCAGCTTTGATTTCTTGCTCCATAATATTCATCTGACTATCCAAAAAATCAATTAAATGGACTAATAATGCCTCAGCAAAAGCAGGCTTTTTCGGGCTTTTCCATTCATATTTTCCTTGATGTGATAATATTATATGTTCAATCTTCAATAATAAATCTTTGGGGAAATTTTTTATTTTTTTCGCCTCATTACAAACCATATCCCGTCCAACAACAATATGTCCTAAAAGATTTCCTTTTTCCGTGTAACTTGTTTCATACGCAGATTCAATGCAATGAAGTTTTCCAATATCATGCAATAGTATTCCTGCAAAAACGATATCCACATCTAAATTATAATGAGGAGCTAAAGTTTTTGCCATTTTAACCATAGATAAAACATTTTCTAAATATCCTGACCTATAATTATGATGCATTGTAACTGAGGCAGGATGAGTTAACAGTTTCTCTTTATTTTTTTCATAAAGGTTATAACTTAATTTTTTCAAGAATGGATTATTAATTGATCTAATTATACTAATTATTTCTTTCCACATTTTTTTTGGATCATAAGCAGATACTGGTACAATCAAAGCTGGATCAAATCCATAACGTGCATAATTCTGAACTGTAGCTTTATTGATCCGAGTAACTGTTAATTGATGTCGATCTAAAAATGATTCCACATTACCTTTTATTGCTACGGGATCACCTTGAGAAAATTTCTTATCAAAGGCTTCGACTTTATCCCAAATTTTACCATTAATTTTTCCTGTATTATCTCTTAAAATTAAATCAATAAAAAGATTCCCAGACCTAGTATGTCTTAGATGTTTTTCAACGCATAAATAAAACCCTTGAATAGTTTGACCTTCTTTAAAATTTGATATAGAGACTATGGGCTTCATTGTTAATAAATTTTGGGTATAAACTTACGAAAATATTGATAAAGACCCATGTTCATCAGCATTAAAAAAATAGATTATAATAATAAAGATGATAGCCGTATTCTTGAAGCTGTACTTAATAATTGGTTTATTAATCCAAAAGAATTAAATCTTTTTGAACCTCGATTAAAGTATCCATTTAATTACAATAAATGGAAAGCTCTAACTTATAATAGTTCAAATGTAGAAAGTTTTACTTTGATAAATGATAAATTAATAATTGGTATTGGTAGTATACTTTTTAATACAGATTCTAGTCGTGCCCATATAATGCATATATTTATCGATACTACTTATCGAAGAAAAGGATTAGCAACAAAAATAATAAAATATCTAGAAAAATTAGCCAATAAGAAGAAAATGAAAATCTTATCTTTGAGATTGATGCCAAAAAATGAACCAGCAAAAAAATTATATGAAAAAATAGGCTTTCAAGAAAATTTAATTCAAGATGAAACCTTAACTAATTCAAGTGCAAATAATAAAAAAACTATAAAACTTTATAAACAAATAAATTAATATTTAATTCCGCTTCGCACTTGCAATCTCATTAAAATTGATATTTTTATATTCAAAACTATAATTTGAAATAAGTTTCTTACCATATTTTTTTAACCAATCCTTGTGAATAGCAAGATCAACTCCTGTTGGTGGAGAAATATTAAACTTAACAGTGTACAATTCATTAATTTTACCAGGTAATGATATATTTCTGGCATAATGAAAATTATCAACAAGATTAACATGTGGCTTTAAATCAATGAATGTTAATAAACCTGAATTTTGGTTAGTAATTGTAGCAGTTATATTTAAATAAGGAACAAACCCTTCAGAAGGTGTACCGTTTGGAATATTATCTGAACCCCAATTAACTCTCGCTTCAATATGAACATTAGTTAAACTCTCGCTAAGATGCATAGAAATAGGAGTTATGTGATCTTTTATTGCACCTTCAAAAATGAATATAATGCCAGGCTTAACTCTTTCTTTACCAATGATTAATTCAGGATTTAGATTTCCCTTAAAAATAAATATAAATAATAGAAAAAATATTTTTATCATTGACATTTATTGCACACAACAAATAGTTGGTGGATATGTCGAATCATTTTAAAACCCATTTTCTTAACAATTTTATCTTGGCGATTTTCAATTGTTTGATCCATAAACTCTTCTATTTTACCACATTGAACACAAATCATATGATCATGATGATGAGAATCAATTTTATTTTCATAACGCGCTTTTCCATCACCTAATTCAAGTTTTCGAACCAAATCATTTTTCACCAAAACATCTATTGTTCTATAGACAGTTGCTCTTGAAGCTTTTAATCCATTTTTCTTTAATGATAAATAAATTTCTTCAGCGTCTCTATGTTCATCATTTGAACATAATTCATCCCAAACATCTTGCCGCTGTTTAGTATATCTAAGCCCTTCCTTAGATAATGCATTTTTTAATTTTTCAATGGACATTATAGCTTATCAACTTTTTTAAGGTTAGCAAATTTTACTACAAGTTTTTTCTTTAAACCATCTTTAAACTCAATTCCAACCCGTTGATTTTCTCCCCTTCCACTTAAAGCCTGAACTTTTCCAGTTCCGAAAATTGAATGTTCAACATAATCACCCACTTGAAAATCGTCAAAAATAACAACTGTTCTCTTAACAATTGTCCTCGTATGTCTACCACGTTTTCCTCTAACTACTTTTCGAGTTAATGCAGAAGTAAATGAAATTTTTTCTAATTTTTCTTCTGGCACTTCATTGACAAATCGTGATACTAACCCATATAAATCATCAGACCCTATTCTACGACGATTATTGGCGTATAATAGATAAACTTTTTTCATAGCACGTGTCACACCAACATAAAAAAGTCGACGTTCTTCCTCTAATTTTTCCTTTTCATCTAATGAACTATATAATGGAAATAACCCATCTTCCAATCCCGTAAGAAACACCACGGGAAACTCTAATCCTTTAGAAGCATGAATTGTCATAAGTGTTACTCGATTTGTCTGGTCATTCCATTGGTCTAGATCCGTTAATAAAGAAACTTCTTCTAAAAATTGATTTAAACTTGCTTCCTTTTCTCTAGAAATAAATTCGTCTACACTTTTGATAAGTTCGAGAACATTTTGAAATCTATCTTGATCATCTTTAAATGAATTTTTATTATAATATTCCTTAAGTCCTATCTCTTCAACTAAAGCTCTAATAAGCTCACCTGCATTTAATTTTGGGATAAGCTCATTATATTTTTTTATTATATTATAAAAGTTTGCAATTGAATCTGCTTGCTTACCCTTAATTCCCATACTTTGTGGGTTAGATAAAACCTCAAGCATTTCAATCTTATCTTCTTCTGCTTTAATAGCACACTTATCAACTGTTTTCATTCCAATCCCTCTTGGAGGAAAATTCACAACCCTTCTTAAAGATATCGTATCTTTTGGATTAATAATCAAAGATAGGTATCCGATTAAGTCTTTAATCTCTTTTCTATCGTAGAAGCGAACTCCACCAACAATGTTGTAGGGTATCCCAGACCTTCTAAATGCGTCTTCTAAAGCTCGAGACTGCGCATTAGTTCGATATAAAATAGCAAAATCACTAAAATTTCTTTTATCTAATTTTATTTCTTTTTCTAATGCATTTATAACAGCATCTGCTTCTTCTAATTCATCATTTGTTTCAATTAATCCAAGCTTATTTCCTGCACCACTATTAGAACTCAATTTTTTCGAAGCTCTATTTTCATTATTTTTTACAACAGATATAGCTGCATCTAAGATATTTCCAGTTGATCGATAATTTTTTTCTAATTTAAATACTTCACAGTTATCGAATAACTTTTTAAAATCAAGTATATTTCTAACTTCAGCACCTCTCCATCCATAAATTGATTGATCATCGTCACCAACAACACAAACCTGTTGATGATCTCCTGATAAATATTTAACTAACTTAAATTGAGGCATATTCGTATCCTGATATTCATCAACAAGAATATATTTCCACAAATTTTGATATTTTGATAATATTTCTTGATTTTCTTCAAAAATCTTGAGCGGAAGCAACAGCAAATCATCAAAATCAACTGAATTATTTTTTGCTAATTCCAGTTGATATGTTTTATAAATACTTGCGTATGTTTTATCAATTACTAAGCTAGCTTTTTTGGTTGCAGCAGAGGGAGTAATTAGTTTGTTTTTCAAAAAACTTATTCTATGCCTTGCTCCCTGAGGTGAAATTTCTGCTTTGGGAATTTTCATTTCATCTAAAATTATTTTTAGTAAGCTAATTTGATCTTGAATATCGAAAATTGAAAAATCTGAGTTATAACCTATATTATGAATATCATTTCTTAGTATTTTAGCACAAACAGAGTGGAAAGTGCCCATAGTAATCAGTCCATCAGGTACTTTTACCAATTTATGAACTCTAGCTTTCATCTCCTTAGATGCCTTATTAGTAAATGTCAGAGCTAAAATATTTTTTGGCTCAACTAATCCTTTATCAACTAGATAAGCAATTTTATGAGTTAATACACGCGTTTTACCACTCCCGGCACCTGCAAATATCAATACAGGTTTACCATATGCTTCAACTGCTGCTTTTTGAATACGATTTAATTTAGATTTTTTCATTATTAATAATTACCCGCGTTTTAATTTTTGTTTTCTAAGATTGCGTCTAACTTTTTGAAAATCACGTTTTGCTTTATTATGTTGATCTTTAGTTTTTGAAAAAGTGTGATAACCATCTCCTCTAGCTACAAAATATAAATAATCATTTATATCAGGATATAATGCAGCTTTAATTGATTCAAACCCCGGATTATTTATTGGTCCAGGTGGCAATCCCTGATTCAAATAGGTATTATAAGGTGAGTCTATTTTTAAATCTCTATTTAATAGTCTTCTAGGACTATCATCAATAATATATTGTATAGTTGGATCTGCCTGGAGACGCATGCCTATGTTTAACCTATTATGATATACTCCAGAAATAATTGGTCTTTCGCGATCATGTATTGCTTCGCCTTCAATAATTGATGCAAGCGTTAACACTTCAAGCTCAGACATTTCTATTTGTTTCATACGCGCGTACATTTCATCTGAAAAATTATTTTTATATTCTCTTACCATTCGATTAATAATATCAAATGGCAATTCATCTTCTGTAAACTGATATGTGTTAGGGAATAAATATCCTTCAAAAGATTTTCCAGATATTTTCCACTTTTTCAGCAAAATTTTATTTTGTGAGGCTTCTTCAAAAAATTTAGGCTCAATTCCTAATGTTTTTTCTAATTCTTTAGCAACCATTGATATTGTCCAACCTTCTCTAATAGTAACCCTCTTACTTACTTGAATACCATTCACCAATTGATCAATAATTTGAAAATTATTAGAAGCTTTTTCTAATCTAAATTTTCCGGCAGGAATATCTTTTTCATATCCTAATACTTTAACTGCTAATAAAAACGAATTGTCATTTTTAATCACATTTTGATTCTTTAAGGTAAAGCCAACCTCTTTGAGAGAAGCTCCTTTAGGGATGGTCACTTTCACAGAATCATATGGGTTTCCTTGAGGCCAAATTAATACTATTAGATAGAACACCAAAAAGGCTCCTAATACTGTAACTGCCATAATTTCTGTGAAATTTTGACTAAAACGAAATTGAGATTTTGTTTTCATTTGTGGGGGGCAAACTTAGTTATTTTTTATTATCCATGCAAAATTCCACTTTCAATCATTAAGATAGGTAAAATTAAATAAAATAATTAAAAAATAATTGGTAGCCCAATTAGTAAGATGTAATTTTCTTTGACATATGACTACAAAAGATAATAAGGATGTTAAACAATTGTTTAAGGGTTGGGCCTTTGGGAAAAAAAATTATTTAATTTTTAGCATCGGCTTAGCACTCGTAATTATTGGATATATTTTTATGGCTAATGGTGAGGTAAATAGTTTTCAAAGTTTAACCCTTGCACCCATTATGCTTTTTTTAGGATATATCGTAGTTATCCCAGTTTCTTTAGTTTACCGAGATAAATCAAAAAAAATCTAAATTCATATTTGGGGCTGTAGTTCAGTTGGTTAGAACGCCGGCCTGTCAAGCCGGAGGTCGCGAGTTCAAGTCTCGTCAGTCCCGCACTTTCCCCCTCAGAAGAGGGGGTTTTTGTTTTACACCCTGAACGTTTTTCATTTAACTGAAAAACGTTCGAACCAATTTCTTAAGTAAAGCTGAACGCGAATAAAATTAGTTGGCGGCGTACTTCTACTGTGCCAACCATCGGTGAGGCGAATCATAGCCGTAGGCACTTTTTGAAATTTCAAAGCTTGATAAAATTCTTCGGTTTGGCTCATTGGCGTTCGAAGATCCTTCTCTCCTGTCATGAGCATAGTAGGAGTAGATACATTACCTACATACATAAGGGGTGAGCGTCGCAAGTGCTCACTTGGATCTTCCCAAGGTAATTTTTTGAAGTTATAATACCAAGAGGAGCCATCTGTTGTTCCAACGAAGCTCATCCAGTTAATGACAGGAGCTTTAGAAACAGCAGCAGTAAACCTATCCGTGTGCCCAACTATCCAGGCTGTTAGAACTCCACCGCCACTACCACCGTATACGAAAAGATTTTTTTCATCGATATAACCTCGCAAAATGACTTCATCCACGCCAGCCATAAGATCATCATAATCCTTGTCTGGATATGCATTTTTTATGGCATTCCCAAAAGCACTTCCATAGCCGGAACTACCACGAGGGTTTGTATACAGAACCACGTAACCATTTGCCGCATGATTCTGATTTTTAAAATCGAATCCAGTATTATACATGGCATGAGGTCCACCATGAATTCTCAAAATCAGTGGGTATTTTTTTGAGGGTGTAAAGTTTGGAGGTTTAACTATCCATCCTTGAATACGAAAATCATCAACAGATTTATACCAAATTTCTTCTACCTCTCCTAATTTTACTTCCGCAAGATGTGTTTTATTCGAAACATAAAGTGTCTGCATTTGGGATGGTTTTCTAATGTTTAGAGAGATCAAGTTTTTTGGTACTTGTGAACTACTTAGTGTACCCACAGCCAGGCCACGTTTACCTATATCTGAAATACGGAGGATATGCTTTCCCTTAGTTATAGGCCGTGTTTTGCCAGAGAGAGTCGCATAATAAATATTTGAAGTTCCATTCATTGCAGTGGTGAAATAAACGCCACTTCCATCCTCTGACCAAATTAGATTACTTGGACGACGACCCATTTCTTCTGCAATCTTTTTAGGCATAGAACCATCAGCTTTCATTATATAAAGTCCCTCTTCAATGTAAGAATCATCACTCCAATCGTGACCTGTGTAAGCAATATATTGACCATCTGGTGAGGGTACTGGACCATGATCTGGCCCTTTTCTTTTGGACAACTGACTGATCTTTCCAGAACTAATATTGACTGAATAAATTTCGGATTCTCTCCACGCATATTCTGCATCTTTAATCCTAAGAGATTCAAAGACGATAGTTTTTCCATTTGCCATCCATTTAAAAGAATCATGGTGCCAATTACCATGAGTTAGACGGCGAGGAGTACTACCATCAACGTGAATTAAAAATATATGTCGATATCCCTTTGCATGATAACCAACCCGATCTCGACGATACTTGAGACGCTCAATTATTGTGGGGTTTTCTGTCCAATTAGCCTTCTTAGGCTTTGGTGGCATTTTGATTTTCCACGAACTATCTTCATCTGGAGCTACAAGCATCTGGAACGCAATCGTGCTTCCATCAGGTGACCATGCAATGTTAGATGGTGAATCTGTAAGACGGCTGATTTGACTTACCGCGCCCTCTGCGTCCATCCAACGGACAAATATCTGAGTTCCAGTGGGTTTACCTGGTGCAAGAAAGGCAATTCGTGTACCATCAGGTGACCACTTAGGCGATGATCCATCAACCAAAAATCGATTCTTTGTTCCATCACTATTCATAATCCAAAGAGAGGTTTCCCAATCATCATTAACAGCGTCTACCCATCTTCTTGAATAAATAATCTGCTTATTATCAGGTGAAAGTTGGGGGTTTTGAACATCTTCCCAACTAAGATAACGATCAACAGTTAACCATTCTTTTTCTTGTTGAGCAAATGTTGAAGATCCAAAAAGTAATAAAACAAAGAAAAGCAATTGAGCTGGTATATATCTTTTTTTCATTTTTTGTCCTTAATTGATTGTTTTATTAATCATTGATGATATAGGATCTAATCTTTTACCAATTAATTGGTCATTCAATATATTAAGACTATTAGCTAGTATTTTATCAAGCGAATCTAGATGAGCTTTTAGCTCTATTGATAATTCTTCAAACACTTTGTATGCACCATTAGTTGGTTTTGCATCACCTGTCTCAACACTTCTTCTAAGAGAAGCAAATCTATTGTTTAGACGGATGGGAAAGTTCAAAGGGTCTTGGCCACTTTCATTTTTAGTTTGATAAAGTGCTTCTTCAATCTCGGTGAGATTCGCAATAAGCTCTTTTGATAATTTGTTAATTCGACGATCTTTAGTCTTATTTAATCTATCATTTATTTGCCCACGGATATCACGGATCTGAATTACTGCCTCATTTGCTGACGAAGTTTTATTTCTAATCTTTGATGCAAGTTGAAATTGTTCTTTTAAATCTCTTTCAGTTACGCCTTTTAACCTCGGATCCATCTTAATTTCAAACTTTTTTGATTCTGTTATCCCATTAACAGTAATCCTAGCTTCATATTTCCCTGGAGGCGCTTTCGGTCCGTTTTGTGGTCTTCCACTCCAAATAATAATTCCTTCAAACATTGTCGCTCCTGGATAACGCAAATTCCACTCCCATCTATTTAGCCCTTTTGCAGTTGTAGGAGGACCAGTTGTTCGTGTTCTATACCAAGGATGAATTTCTGTTGGCTTTTGCGCTATTGAATCTCCTACTATAGAAACAACTAAATTTCCTTTTGAATCATATATTTCAGCTTGCACTGAGTCTACCTCATCACTTAAAAAATATTGAATAATCGCAGTTTCTTCCCCACGAACAGCATCATGTGGCTCAAATACTGTTAAA
>MDSY01073190.1_pt1 | contig 24222 bp, 21 predicted proteins | sample 811131 | NCBI WGS metagenome assembly MDSY01 (sample SAMN05326643, study PRJNA326480) | marine metagenome | isolation source: seawater | place: Atlantic Ocean: South West | collected 2010
ATAGCTTCTACTTTTTCATCTAAAAGAAATTGAATTTCCTCACGTAGATTTGCTTCGTCGAGTGGGGTATCAACCGCCCCATCGTACAAAACCCGTTCCTTAACACCTCGGCGCAGACGACGTGGAACAATAGCCGGTGTCTTCACCCAATGAAGATCAAAATGGTCAGGCCTGGTGACCCGCTGAATGCCAATGAGATCTCGAAAGCCGAGAGTCGCCAGCAAACCCACTTTGGCACCCTTACGTTCCAGTAAAGTGTTAGTTGCCACAGTCGTTCCATAGATCAGTAGTTCAATGCTCTCGATTGGGAGGTCAGCACGGCGTGTAGCCTCTTCGATTGCAGATGCTGGGTCATTTGGGGTCGACAGTGTTTTGCCAACTTTCAATTCCCTAGATCCACCGACTAGCGCTACAAAATCGGTGAATGTACCTCCAGCATCAGCGCCAGCTCTCGACTTGCTTATGGTATTCATATTATCAGTCCTCCAATGTGTACATCGAGTTAAGCCAGAGTGAATGGTCAATATTTCTGTTTAATAGCAAGCTTTCCTAGGACCAAACCTGCAGTCAACGAGAGCGCTGCCATTGCAACGCAAAGGACAAGCATCGGCGTGTAGCTTTGTGCAGATTCGAACAACATTCCGGCGATACCAGGTGCTATTAAACCTGCAAGACCGTAACCAATTATCATCCGTCCAAAGAGGCGCGAGATATTGGTTGCCCCATAGCGTAGTCCAAGCAACACTGGCATGATCGAACCAACACCACCAAGGGTCAAACCGGTCAATATCGAACCAATGAACAGTAATACTTGTGATTGCGTAATCATTGCAAGTAGGCCCAAAAATGTAAAAATACTGAGCAATAGCAAAGTGTTTCGCTCACCGGACTGCTCCGCAAAAGGCGCACCAATCAACGACCCAGCGAGATAGCCCACCGTCAGGGCTGTAGTTGCATAGCCCGCAGCTGCGATTCCGGCAGCTGCGGCAATAGCAGTCGCCTGCGATACCACAGCCAGGCCAGTGAAGCATATTAAAAATAGTATAAGTGAAAGAATTAGAAAAGGCTTATCTATCGAAATAGGCCCTGAAGGCGGAAGTGCCGTTTTTTCACTATCACGGACAACACCGGCGGCTCCTAAAAGTGCTGTTGTGCAAAGCGCTCCCACAACGAGTGTAGCGATCCCTATCCGCAGGAAAGCCGTACCTGGAGCGGTCGTAGATATCCAATTGCCTAAAATAACTGGAAGCACGATACCGCTGAGCGCAAAGGCTCCCAAGGAAAGTCCAATCGACAGGGCCCGTATTCCTGCTGGCAACGAAGCCGCCAAGGAAAGGGCGAAGCCATAGGCCAAACCTGAACCCACACCAAAGCCAAGGCCATATCCAAGGACAAGAGTAATCCAAGAGGCAGACATTCCAAATACAAGGTGGCCTCCAGCCATCAGTGCGAAGGCTAGTATCGCCGCGTATAACCTCCCTATACGGGACATTATTATGGGCACTACCAGAACGCCCAACGTGAAACTTACTAGCGCGACCGATGAGATCAGCCCAAGATCGGCTCGGTTGAGGCTCAGAGCCCCCTCTATTGGCAGTATGAAAAGGCTCCAAGCGTATAGCAATCCTGCAGCGCCGTTCGCTAGAACCGCGGCTGTCAGTATGAAGAGGGTAGTTGTAACCTTATATTCTGTTGCCATTATCAGATCCTAAACTAAATTCAGAAAACTAATCTATTGATTGCGAGCAACGACTATGCCAATGATTATGCTAAAAATTAGTATCAATTTTGATAGCTCCTGAAAGCCCGTACGATGAGGCAAGTCCAAAAACCGGCGACGGCACAAAAACTCGCATTGACCCAGTTTATGCGAAGCTCACTTTCTTTGCTGCAGATGGGTCCTACAGAACTCATTGATGAGACTGAAAAGGAAGCAAAGCGTAATCCGTTTCTGAAACCCATTCCCAATATTTCGAGTGGCGGCGGCGCGATTGGGTTTAGGGAATTTGATCTTGGCAACATCGGCGAACAGCAATCTGAAAACGATAAGATACTCAAACAGGTCTCGCTTATCCGGTTAAATCCTGATCAGAGTCAGATTGCAGCCGAACTTGTCTATTGTTTGGATGAACGCGGATATATTGCTGACCCCGTAGACGAAGTAAGTGGATATTTAGGGGTCCCAAAAAATGCTATTATGGAAGTAGTCTCAATTCTACAAGAATCTGTTGAACCAGTCGGCGTGTTTGCATGGTCGCTCAAAGATTGTTTTCGAATTCAGCTTGAAGCCAATAATAGATATGACCCCGTGATTGCGAAGCTATTAGATAGGCTAGACCTCGTGGCGCAGCAAAACATCCAAGATATTTGTTCTTTGTGCGGGGTGGATGATGAGGACGCGATTGCGATGCTTGTTGACATCCGTTTGCTGTCGCCTGCGCCTTTGCAACCCGTTGCTGTGCTATCAGAAAACGTACGTGCTCCCGAACTAATTTTTGATTTGGAAGTTGGCGGCACGGTCAGCGTACGTTTAAACGAAACTGCGTTGCCGCGGATGTTGACGGATGACGGGTTATTCTCTGCTATCAAAATGGCTGAAACGGATAAGAACGCAATGGCCTACTACAGGGATTGTTACAGGGGAGCTGCCAGTTTTGTCGTTGCAATGCAAAAGAGGGCCAATACACTTTTGAAAATTGGTCAAATGATTGCAAGATCCCAGGCTAAATTCATTATAACAGGGCGTGCTTTGGATAGAAGGCCGCTAACGATGGGTATACTTGCTACTGAACTTGGACTAAACAAGAGCACCATTAGCCGGGCCTTGAGTAACTGCCTTTTTGATACGCATCGTGGGGTGGTGAACCCACGTGATTGTTTTGCGCGGCCGCTTAACGAAGAAGGCGCTGACCGCACCAGAGAACAAGTTTTGCAACGTTTGTCGCTTTTGATACGGACGGAAAATAAGACCGCGCCGCTTTCCGATGAAGCTTTAGCTCGGCAATTGGCCAGCGTAAATTTAAAAATTTCTCGTCGAACAGTCTCTAAGTATAGGGTTCTGCTAGGTTTGCAGGGCGTTTATCAGCGTAAATTGCATTAAATTAATAGGTCCAGCTTTCCATTCAAAAAAGTGCTCTAATATAAGCTGGTTTAATCAATACACCGGAACGCGCTTAGGTTGATATTCCTTGGAGAGTATAAGCTTTAGAGCATAAGCGTGAACTTCGAGCATTCTTGCCCATCACAAAATTCAAGAACTAGATATGAAGATTCGATCTAATTAAATGGCACGTTCGTTGCTTGGTTATTCAATGAAATGAAAGGAAGTGTGCAAGTGTCAAAAGTTGGAATTATTGCCAATCCCGTATCTGCCAGGGATATCCGCCGGATTATTTCACATGCTGGGAACCTTCCGATAAATGACCGGGCTAATATTGTGCTACGCATTTTGACGGGGCTTTACACAGCGGGCGTGGAGGAAGTTCTGGTTATGCCCGAACTTGGAGGCATACGGGCGCAACTTTTACGAACAATTGAACGGGAGAGTAAGATGGGAACATTCAGATTTCCCAAAGTTACCTATCTCGACATGCCTGTTACCGGAACCGCGGAAGATAGCGTCGAAGCCGCGCGGCAAATGCATGATCAGGGCGTGGGTGCTATTGTCGTTCTTGGTGGTGATGGTACAAGTCGGGTCGTCGTATCAGCTTGTGGGAATACACCTGTCGCAGGGGTATCCACCGGCACGAACAATGCGTTCCCTGAGCTCCGCGAACCGACAGTTACCGGACTAGCAGTCGGGCTAGCAGTCACAGGTCAGGTACCCTCTAAGTATGCCTTTAGTTTCAACAAACGTCTTGAAGTCAGGGTTAATGACAAGCGAGAAATCGCACTTGTTGATGTGTGCGTTGTGGCTGAGCGATATATTGGGGCGCGTGCGATTTGGAAGACAGATAACTTTCGTGACCTATTTGTGACGTTTGGCCGCCCAGACGGAATTGGAATGTCTTCCATTGTTGGATTACTCGCACCTTTAGACCGTGAAACGCCTGAAGGGCGACGTGTACAGCTCGTACCAGTTGGAGAAACAGAAAACCTATTATCGGCGCCAATCGCACCGGGTTTGATTGAGGATATCGGCATCGGAGTGGTTGAAACCATGAAGCCAAACCAGCTTTACCAGCCGAGTGTCTCGGAGGGTTCCTTCGCTCTTGACGGTGAACGAGAGCTGACATTTAGCAAAACCGATGATGTCAGCATTCGACTTCAAATAGATGCGTTCCGCACAATTAATGTGCTCGATTGTATGACCTATTCGGCCAAACACGGGCTCTTAACTAGCAAGGCGAATAACCGTCTCGCACGGCTCATTAAAAACGGGAGGACCTCATGAGCAACCCATTTCCATTAGACAAAGGTAAACTTTTACATGCCTATCGCCAAATGAAGACTATTAGAGAATTTGAAGAACGTCTTCATGTTGACTTTGGCCGTGGAGATATACCTGGCTTCGTGCATTTGTACGCAGGCGAGGAAGCATCTGGCGTTGGCATTATGATGCATCTGGAAGATCATGATCGCATAGCATCAACCCACCGTGGCCATGGTCACTGCATCGCCAAAGGCGTCGATGTAAAAGGTATGATGGCTGAAATTTATGGTAAATCCACAGGTTCATGTGCAGGTAAGGGCGGATCAATGCACATTGCCGACCTGTCCAAAGGTATGATGGGAGCAAATGGAATTCTAGGTGCTGGCGCTCCATTGATTTGTGGTGCTGCTTTAGCCGCGCAAAAACTTGGCCATGACGGCGTTGGTATTACCTTCTTTGGTGACGGCGCATCGAACCAGGGCACTGTTTTGGAATCAATGAATCTTGCGGCAATTTGGAATTTGCCCGTTCTCTTTGTCGTAGAAAATAATGGCTATGCCGAAGCCACATCAGTCGACTACGCAGTTGCATCGGATTCATTTGTGGATCGTGCAGCGGGTTTTGGCATGCCTGGAATTACAGTTGATGGCACTGATTTCTTTGCAGTCTATGAGGCTGCTGGTGAAATTATCAAACGTGCACGTGAGGGAGCTGGTCCTACTTTACTGGAATGTAAGATGATCCGTTTCTTTGGTCACTTTGAGGGTGATGCGCAAACGTACCGCGCACCAGGTGAAAATACTGAAAACCGGAAAAACAGGGACTGTTTAAAAATTTTTCGGACCAAGGTGACTGAAGCTGGCGTTCTGTCTGAAAAAGAACTGAATGCTATCGACGATGAGGTAATGATCTTAATTGATGAGGCAGTTGAAGAGGCGAAGGCAGCCCCGTTACCAACACTCAAAGATCTGACAAAAGATGTCTATGTCTCCTATTGATACGTACAAAAAAAAGGAAAATCAAAAATGGCACGTACATTAAGTATGAAAGACGCGATCAACGAAGCACTTGATCAAGAAATGAGCCGTGACCCAACTGTTATAATGATGGGCGAAGACATCGTAGGTGGCGCTGGGGCAGATGGAGAGGATGATGCTTGGGGTGGCGTATTGGGCGTTTCAAAAGGCTTATTTGCTAAATATCCGAACCAAATGATCGATACGCCTTTATCAGAAAGCGCCTACGTCGGTGCAGCGGTTGGTGCAGCCACTTGTGGTCTGCGTCCAGTGGCCGAGCTGATGTTTATCGATTTTTTAGGCGTATGCTTTGATCAAATTTTCAACCAGGCTGCGAAGTTTCGGTATATGTTTGGTGGCAAAGCTGAAACGCCGGTTGTCATTCGGGCGATGTGTGGTGGAGGTTTCCGTGCCGCGGCCCAACACAGCCAAATGCTGACGCCGATCGTGACGCATGTCCCGGGTCTTAAGGTGGTTTGCCCGTCAAACGCCTATGATACTAAGGGTTTGTTGACCCAAGCCATCCGCGACAATGACCCAGTGATTTTTCTGGAGCATAAAAACCTTTACGCGTCCGAGTGTGATGTTCCTGAGGAACCTTATGCAATTCCGTTTGGTGAAGCTAACGTAGTCAGAGAAGGTGGCGATGTAACCATTGTGACCTACGGTCTAATGGTGCAATACTCATTGGAAGCGGCGGATATGCTGAAGAAAGAAGGTATTGAAGTTGAGGTTGTTGATCTGCGCACTTTGTCTCCGATTGATATGGACACAGTGATCGAAAGCGTCGAGGAAACGGGCCGTTTGGTTTGTGTAGATGAAGCATCCCCACGTTGTTCGATAGCGACAGACGTATCTGCGTGTGTCGCGCGTGACGCGTTCAAGTCGCTTAAAGCACCGATTGAAATGGTTACACCACCACATTCTCCAGTGCCGTTTTCACCAACGCTTGAAGATCTATACATTCCATCGCCAGACCAGATTGCTGCCGCTGTGCGCAAAACGATGGAGGCCTGATCATAATGAGCGATCAAATTACCCCTATCCTTATGCCAAAATGGGGCCTCTCGATGAGGGTAGGCACGCTTGCAGCATGGCTTGTTGAGGCCGGAACCGAAATTACGCCTGGTGACGAAATCATGGATGTTGAGACTGATAAGATCGCAAATGTCGTGGAGGCTGCCGATGGTGGCCTCCTACGGCGCTGTGTTGGTCAGGCTGGTGAAGTCTATCCAGTTCAAGCGCTCTTGGGTGTCATCGCGCCATCTTCGGTTTCTGATGCTGAGATTGATGCATATGTCGACGCCTTTGAAATGCCAGAGATTGAGGAAGAGGAAGACACTGGGCCTTCCCATGAATTTGCTGAACTAGATATCGGTAAAATTCGTTACACTGAACGTAGTGGGGAAGGGGTGCCGGTTCTATTGATCCATGGTTTTGGTGGTGATCTCGACAACTGGCTCTTTAATATTGACGCCATAGCCGAGAGGGCGCCTGTTTATGCGCTGGATCTCCCGGGTCACGGGCAATCTGTAAAGGCTGTTACAAATCCTAATCTTGAAACAATGGTCAGTTCCGTTATTCAATTGATGGATCACCTGAAACTTACTAAAATGCATTTGGTAGGTCACTCAATGGGTGGTTTGGTTGCCGCACAGACAGCGATTGCTAATCCTAGTCGTGTGGCCTCAGTTAGCTTGATTTGTTCGGCTGGTCTGGGTGATGCTATTAATTCTGAGTACATTGATGGATTTGTCGCTGCCGCTAATCGAAAAGAGCTGAAACCAAAGCTCAAGCATCTCTTTGCTGATGAAAGTCTTGTGAATAGGTCGATGGTCGATGACTTGCTTAAGTACAAGCGTTTGGACGGTGTCCAAACATTCTTAGAAGCACTCAAAAATAATCTGTTCAGTAACGGTAAACAGGCCGTGAATCTGATTGCAGGTCTGGATGCGCTTGACTGCCCTCAACAGGTGATCTGGGGCGAAGCGGATGCCATTATTCCGCAAGCACATGCAAACAGTATAACTGGCGCGACGGTTACAGTTGTCGCTAATGCTGGCCATATGGTTCAGATGGAAGAATCCTCCCGGGTGAACGAGTTACTTAAAGACATGCTCTGAGCCTAAAGTTGGCGCGCCTGATAACCCTATCAAGCGCGTCCACAATCCCCTTAGGAGAACTAAAATGAGTACTCACAAACAAAAATTGGCCGAGGTTAATAGTCGCCTTATGGGCCTGTTCAAAGCCGACAAGAAAACGATGTCAGCATTTAATTCTTTAAGCAATACCGCAGTTCGAGAAGGAAACGTATCAACTGTGATGAAGGAAATGATAGCGGTTTCGATAGCGGCCGCCCGAGGGTGCGACGATTGCATCCTATATCATATCGCTGAAGCAAAAAATCATGGTGCAGACCGGGATACATTGGTCGAAGTTCTTGCGGTTGCAATCGAAATGTCTGGTGGACCAGGAGCGGTATATGCAGCCAAGGCCCTCGATGCTTTCGATAATTTGTAAGAAGAATATAAAGATAAGCGTTAAGCGTCCTGCTAGTGGAGTTCCTGACGCTCTCACACCGGACCGAACAGATTAGAATTTTCCTAGTTATTTTGCCAACACTAAAGCATTCTACGTTCAAGGTATGGAAGAAGTAACCATACTTGCTTGGAGATTTTTTTCGTTTCGGCTTCCGCGGGACTCGGAGTATACATGTTTTTGCGAGGTAGTTAACATTAGTGAGGTATCGCTTTCCCATCTTCTGCATCAAAGAAATACATGTCTTCTGATCGAAAAGTAAGATTACACACAGCACCGACAGCGCCTACGAAAGATGTATCTGCCTTAGCACGCACCCGACTAGTACCAAATTCAACCTCGACAAGAACGTCCGCACCCAACAGTTGCCGTGAATAAATTTGACACTCAAAGGCGCCAGGAATTTCTAACTGGGACACAGATGCTTTGTCTGGCCGAATGCCAACCAATAACTTGGTCTTTCCTGCGGCTGTTAAACGCGCTTTATTTTTTAGATCTAATTTTATAGTTTTATTTCCAAAAGCCAGAGCAAGATCACCGTCCATACGGGTCATCTCCATTTCCATGAGGGACATCCCTGGCTCACCTACAAATGTTGCGACCCATGAGTTTGCTGGGTTTTGATAGACCTCTTGAGGCGTATCAAACTGTTGAAGAACGCCATCATTCATCACTGCAATGCGGTCAGCCATGGTCAGAGCTTCTAACTGATCATGCGTCACATAGATGGTTGTTACGCCCAAATTGTGCTGTAGATGCTTTAATTCGCTGCGCATTCGCGCCCTCAATTTGGCATCTAAATGGGCAATAGGTTCATCAAACAAAAATACCTGTGGTTGGCGTACAATCGCACGGCCAATTGCTGTTCGTTGCTTCTGTCCTCCACTTAATTCTTGCGGACGACGTTCAAGAAGTTGTTCTATTTCTAGTAACTTAGCTACATCTATGACGCGACGCTTAATCTCATCAGTAGGAATTTTTGCCTGTTTCAAGGGGTTGGCAATGTTATCAAAAATAGTCTTATGCGGATATAGCGCATAGTTTTCAAAGACCATTGCAATGTCTCTATCCTTAGGAGGGAGTGTGTTGACAATCTTATCGCCAAAAACAATTTCACCTGAGCTAATGTGTTCCAATCCTGCGAGCATTCGTAGCGATGTAGACTTACCGCAACCCGAAGGCCCGAGGAGGGAAACAAACTCGCCGTCTTTTACATCCATGTTTAATTCTTTGACAGCAATTGCTCCGCCACCATAGTCTTTCCAGACGTTATTGAATGATACTGCAACCATTTGAGAATCCCCATATTTCCATTAGTCTTTTACTGCGCCCATTGTCAGTCCGGCTACTAAGTAGCGCCTGACAAGAAGCCCAAGTGGTATCATAGGTGCGGTCGTAATTACTCCTGCAGCCATAATTTTCCCCCAATCTATATTCTGTGGCTGCACCAATTCCTTGGTTGCTGCAGGTAACGTCTTGGCTCCTCCGCTGCCAATAATTGTCGAGAACAAAAAATCATTCCAAGCGAACAAGATGCAGAGAATGACAAATGCCCCAATACCAGGAGCTGCCAGTGGCAGGATCATCATAAACGCCTGGAACCGGTTTTTGCCGTCCACCTGTGCGGCTTCCTCAATTGCATATGGTATTCCATCAAAAAAGCCTTTTAGCATCCAAATCGCAAAAGGAAGGTTGAAGGTTGTGTAGGCAAGGATCAACCCCGGCAGCGTACCAACAAGGTCGGCAGATCTGAAAATAGCATAGAGTGGCACGATCACTGCTACGATGGGGGCCATTCTGGTCGAAATTATCCAGAACAGTAAATCTTTTTTTCCACGGAATTCGCTGCGCGACAGACTGTATGCACACATTGATCCAAGCGTAACAGCAATTATTGCAGATCCAATCGATGCAAAAAGACTATTAAGTAGATATTCTCCAAAATTATTTTCCGTAAATAAAGCTACATAATGCGTAAATGTTGGAGAGAAATCAAAGAACATTGTAACACCAGCCCAGTCTCCTGCATCTGGTACCGAAAAAGCATCTAATAAGTCTTTGAATGAGGCCATAAACATAATGAAGAGTGGGAGGAGTGCCCAAATCAAGTAGAACCCAAGAAAGACAGGGCTAATCCACTTCAATAGTTTTATAGCCACTCCTTTATCATAGGAAATAATTTCTCGTGATGCCATAAGATCAAGTACCTTTAAAACTAGCTGTCTGTTTCGCCCGCGAGGGCCTTTTTGCGTGCGGGGTCTTCGAGAATGCGAACAAGGATATAGCCAAATATGATTGTCACGATAAGCAAAGTAAGCGCGATTGCTCCGCCTCGTCCCAGCTTGAAATAAATGAAAGACACATCGAACAGGAAGACTGGTAACAAACGTGTCGCATTACCGGGCCCCCCCCCTGTCAGAGCCAGAATCGCATCAATAAAGCGGAAATTATCCATAAACCTCAAAAGAATGGCTATCAGGAGGAATGGATATATATTGGGAAGGCTAACGTTGAAAAAATTACTAATTGAGCCCGCGCCATCGACCATATTGGCCTCAAGCTGGTCTTGTGGCACTCGCTTTAGTCCGGCAAGCGTGATCAGCGTAATTAGCGGTGTCCATTGCCAGACATCTACAAGAATAATTCCATATAATGCAGTGCTGGTACTAGCCAAAATAGACGTTTCCCCGAGCAGTCCTAAACTTTCAAAAATCCAATGATACCAACCAAATGTACCATTATAGAGGTAATAGAATAGTAAGCCCGCAACGAGGGGAGATACCATCATTGGCATAAGGAACAATGTGATCAGTATTTTCTCATAGCGCGAATTGTTCAAAACAACTGCAAGCGCTACGCCGACAAGAACTTGGATAGTCAGGCAGATTGCACTGTATTTTAGCAGCATACCCCAGCCTTCAATATATTTGGCATCTGAAAACATCCGACTGAAGTTATCAAATCCAACAAAAACATCGCCTCGGGCTCCAAAGCCTACTTTGTGGAAGCTCATATAAACGAGCCACAAGAATGGATAAATCGTTATCGCTGCCAAGAGTGTGATCGCCGGCGCTGCGAGATAGACGTAGAACATGCGGCTTGGGGCTTGGTTGTATTGAGCCGGAAGCCGACTTACTTCCGTGAAGCCCCAGTCCTTGTCAGACATTGCCGGATGGGTTTCTGATGCCACGTTGATAGTCATTGCTTTCTCCAAGCCAATTGAGAGGCCAAAACGTAGTAGGTTTCCAAATGAAACTGGCGTTTTTTACAATTGCCCACCTTGCCCCAAAATTTCATTCTTCAAAAGGTTTATTTATGAGAAGGACGCAGCTGCCGCTGCGCCCTTCTCATTAGAGGTTTTCCTAGTGTAGGTTATCAATTTGAGATTTGATATTATTGCACGCTTCTTCCGGCGTCACCTGCCCAGCCACGCACTGCTGTGTTTCTGAGGCCAAGATTGAGTAATATTCATTCGCTTCCGGAACTTTTGGACCAAGGACAAAGTTCGGAGCTTTAATGCCAAAGTCGTACACAGCATCAAAGGTGAGTGCATTTGGCATCTTAGAGGGACGCGTCCGCGCCTCTGCAACACCAGGCATTTCCATCACAGACTTACGTGTTGGGGTGCCGCCAAGACCTGTAAGCACCTCGTGTTGCAATTTGCCCGTCGTCGCATACACGCAGAAAATATAGGCCGCCCTTTGAACATCTTCCGAAGCATTGCCGTTAATGCCTACACCACCCACGCCACAGTTCGTGCCATTCACGGCAGGTCCGCCGTTCACGATCCAGCTCGGTTCACCTTTTGGACAAGGCGCATAAGCCGTCAGACCGCCTGCGGCTTTTGAAGTTTTTTCATCTTCACAAGAAGCTGCAAACTCGTGGTACTGAACCTGCATCGCGATGTCACCGGATTGATACACTGTGTTCAATCCTAGCGTATCAGTGCCCAAGTTGTCAGGATGGCACACATCAGCTTGCTCTTTGAACTTCTGCATAAGAAGGACCGATTGAGCGTCACCCCAATTAGATGGAGGTGGCGTTCTACTGCCAAGCGTGTCATCGATAGGCCAGTCTAACCATTGACCATGCGCATAGAACATCCGCTGTACGTCCAATTGGGTTGTCCAAGCAAATGAACCATGGTGCTGAGCGTAACCATAAGGCACATCGGCCCCACCAGCGCGCTTGTTCTTTAAAAATTCAGCGAAGTCATAGACGTTTTTCCAAGTGGAATTTTCATTGTATTCCATCCGATAGCCGTATTCAGCCTCAAAGTCTTTTGTATTCTGTTCATAGACATCTTGGCGGTAAAACGTACAAGCTACCGCGGCATCGTAGGGCAATGCGACCAAACGATCGCGGTCATAAAAGCGGCCACAGGCATCAAGGAAACCCTCAAAAAACACGTCAGCGCCGTAACCTTCAGGATCCTGAGGCAATGTGTCGTCGCCAATCATCGGCGTCATATCTGCATAGTAATCAGCAAATGGTGCGCCAATGGGTTTGTCTTGAACGTAACTGATTGGGAAATCTGCATTGCCGCTCTGAAGATCGATACCAACTTTCTGCTGTACAGCTGGAAGGCCATCAGTGATGACCTCCACCTCAATTCCGGTCAGTTTATAAAAGTCACCGATTTTTTCACGGATCGCGAATGAAGGTGGCGTGTTTTCTGACATGAAAACAAGCTTTGATCCAGCATATTGTCTCCACTTAGCATCATCAGAAGATGCCGCTTGAACCGGAGTACGCGAAATAACGGTACTCAGCCCAACCATAAGAGACCCAACACCGAGCGATGCAACACTGCCGCCGCCTAATTCCAGGAACTTTCTTCGTGAAACTTTTTTATGTATAGCATTCTTAGGTACGTAAAACATATTATCCTCCCTTTTTTGATGCCTTATGGCCTCAGTTCAGTTTAGGACCATTGGCTTATCCAGCGGCAGTAGATTTTTTTATTCCTGCGCCGATAATAAAATTACAAGCAACGATTATACCAATTGTATTATATTCCGCTTCAGGTGTGGCAGGTTAAAAATTGGACCTAGGCGATCATGGGCTAGGTGTTCGAACATAGTGTTATGCATCCTTTTTGAAATAAAATAAAAGGTTGCAATTTAGAAATTTAATGTTTTCATTATAAAGTTAATTATTAAAAATAACTTTTATTGAACTAACATGTTAGAATAGTGCCGGATATCATGTCAGAGCCTACGTCATCACTTTGGGAGGAGTGTCGCTATGAACAATGGCCAATTATTTGAGAATCATGTGCATGAGATTGTTTCTGCTGCTGGCGGCGCGTCTACCGGGCGTGACACTGAGGTGGTTCAGTCGTGGCTCAGATGTATTAATGACCATAGTCTTGATCCAGAGCACAAGGGCGAAGCTAGAATTGTAACATCAAACGTATTGAAGGAGCATCAGCAGGAAGCAGAGGATCTTTTGACAACCGCACGTTTTGGTATGGAAGACCTATATAGACGCGTTAACTCAATGGGTTATGTTTTGCTTTTGACCGATGCAAAAGGGGTCACTGTTGACTTCATTGGTGACAACAAAGTCGATCGCGAATTGAAGCGGGCCGGCCTCGCTATCGGGTCTGAGTGGAGCGAAAAAAATGCTGGAACGTGTGGGGTTGGAGCCTGTATAGCCACCGGTGAGCCAATAATAATACACCAGACTGATCACTTTGATATGGCACACTCACCGCTTAGCTGTACTGCGGCGCCGATATATAATCCGAATGGCGCGTTGATGGGTGTTTTAGACGTGTCGCTGTTAATGTCGCCGACTGAAAAATATAGTCAAGCGCTGACGCTTGAAGTTGTTAAATCATGTGTTCGGCGGATTGAAGTAGCTAACTTGATAGCTACGCGTAAATCCGATTGGGTATTACGGTTGGATTCGGGTTTTGAATTTCTTGGGGTAGATCCAAGCTGCGCCATCTCAATTGGAAGTGATGGTAGAATTTCAGGGTTAACTCACGGCGCCCAAAAAATAATAGCACAGACATTAGGATCAGATTGGAAACAAATAGATAGCTTTATTGGAAAACCATTTGACGATGTCTTTGAATTTGATTTTAACGATCTGCCATATTTGCTCGGAGCAGAAACCCCAGGCGAACAAGCGCTGGAACTGCGGGATGGCAAAGTGATTTTTGCCAACGTCCAAGCGCCGTCAAAGAAAAAACTAACTAATTCTGTTGGAAGGACGCCTTGTGCTCTTACTAAAATTCACGGTGGCGATCCAGAAATGGAACGCTTAACGGGGAAGGCGGCACGCATTGTAGACAGGCAGATCAGCATCATCTTGGAGGGTGAAACTGGTGTAGGTAAAGAATTTGTTGCAAAGGCCCTGCACGAAGCACGCAAAAAGAAGGGCCCGTTTGTTGCGATTAACTGTGCTGCTTTGCCAGAATCTTTGATCGAAAGTGAATTATTCGGTTACGCACCGAATTCATTCACAGGTGCGCACGCCAAGGGTAAAAAAGGACTGATTGAACAAGCTAACGGCGGAACATTGTTTCTTGATGAAATTGGAGACATGCCGCTAGCTCTGCAGGCCCGTTTGCTGCGTGTGCTTGCGGAACGCGAAGTGATGGCTGTCGGTGCTACAAAAGCTGCGGCCGTGGATGTTCGCGTAATATCTGCATCCCACAGAAACCTAAAGGAGTTGGTTGATTGCGGTCAGTTTAGGGAAGATCTCTATTACCGGCTAAACGGTGTTGTTCTGTCGATCCCAGCCTTGCGTGACCGGCAAGATAAAAGTTGGATTACGCGTCAAGTAGCCACTCTGGTTTCTCAGGATTTCCCATTAAAATTCACAAAGGAAGCTGAGACGGCTCTGTGGAAGTATCCTTGGCCAGGTAACATACGCGAGATGATAAACGTATTTGAACTTTGCGTTGCAATGAGTGACGGTAACCTTGTTGAATTGGGTGACTTGCCTGATCAGTTTTTCGTCTAAAAGAAATCTAAAAAAAATCGCAAATGATATTTTGGTGAATTTGGTAACCCTAGTTCAGTTATAATAATTTATGTTTATAATCAATTTATTACAATGTTGGCACGAACGTTGCTTGGTTAACGTTGACTATATAAATAGTAACTTAGGGAGGAAAAAATGACATCTAATAATCCATTTATTATGCCATCTCGGCGTGAGTTTCTGAAGTCGTCGACTGCAGCTGCGTCCGCGGTTGGTGCAGGCGGTTTGGGTTCGTTTATCGCTTCGCCAGCATTTGCCCAAGACTACGCAGCCGGTATGACCGGTGGTCCCACGGGGTTTGATGGAGCAAGTAGGTTCCAATATAACAACACAATGTCAGAAGGTCGCGCTATCGAAGGTATCAAAGCCCTTCAGGCCGCTGGAAAAGCCCCAAAGAAACTTTCAATGCTTCTGACTGATGGTGCTATTGGCCAGATTACAAAATCTTTCCCAGAAGGTGGCCCATCTGCAAAAGAGGTATGGGAGAAGGAAACTGGAATAGAGATTGAGATTATTGGTGCACCTGCTGAAGATATCTTCAAGAAGGTTATGCAGGATGTTACGACTGGTAGCGGTACCTTTGACATTTATACTGGTCCTTGGAATTCAACAGGTGATTTGGTGGCTTCGGGCGGAGCAGTAAACTGTTCTGAATATGTTGCTAAATATAAACCTGACTGGGGTGATCCAGAGCGTGGCACCCCAACGCCGGAGATGGAGCAGCTACTTTATACATATGCCGACGACTATTATTCGTTCTCGATGGATGGCGATTTTCAAACCTGGTTCTATCTCAAAGGCATTTACGACATGCCAGAGGTCCAAGACTCTTTTATGAAAGAAACCGGCCAAGTTTTGACAACACCGGACACTTGGGAGGATGTTGATCGCATTTCAAAATTCTTTACTGGTAAGGATTTTGGACATGGAACCATGTATGGCAACGGTAATTTAATGAGCCCGTTCTGGGGGCTTGCTACGTTCTATGCTCGTTTTGCATCGATGGATTTCCCAAATTTTCACTTCTTTGATGAAGACGCCAACCCAAACTTAAACTCCGACTTGGGTATCCAGTGCGCGGAAGAACATATTAGGTCGTTTGAATGGTCACCACCGGATGCGCTTACGTTCACTTGGGCAGAAGCTTATGCTACATTATGGAATCTGCAATGTCCGCATACTGCCATCTATACGAATATCGTAAAATTTGGTGATGGATATAATACGGACGGTACTCCGAAGTCAAAGGCAACTGGTATGCTTGATAGCCATTTGCCCGTTGGCCGTAAATTTGGTGATAAGATCAACAAGCGCTCTGTACTTTATTATCATATCACGGCGTGGCTCTCTAGCAAATCAGAATATCCTGAGGCAGCCTATCTGTTCATGCAGTGGTTAAGCTCCACACGGACCTATACTTGGATGGCAGGAAATCCTGGTGGATATTTTGACCCAATGCAGAAGGCAAACTTTGCTGAGCCACTCGTGGCGCAATCTTACCAGCCTTATTCTATGGAAACGATTCCCGCGACTATTGCGCGTTCGGCTCCGACGATTAACTTTGCCGGGCAAACCGCGCTCGACAATGCTTTGGATGAGGAACTGCAAGCCGCAATTACGGGGCAGAAGACCCCGCGTGAGGCTATGGATGCTGCTCAGAAAAAATGGGAGCGGGTAATCAAACGTAATAAACGTAATGGCATTGTTGATGCGATTAAGGCAAGCCGGTCTACTTGGCCGTCAATTGTTGATCCAGCCTAATCTGCCAAAGTCCCAGGCGGTGAATGAGCCGCCTGAGGCAATCTCCAATTGTTGAAATCTCAAATTGTTAAAAGGAGGAGGGCACTGTGAAAGCATCTCCCAGCGCAATTGCGTTTAAGTATTTCTTTGTTCTGTTGGCAAGCGCGGTTGTTCTCTACCCACTTACTTGGATGGTAACCATGGCATTCAAGCCATATCCAGAATGGACGACCGTAGCCGGGTTGACTTGGTTACCTCAGAACCCAACCTGGCAAAACTTTGAATTTATCCTGTACGGTGAAGCTAAAGGCCTTGTTGTAAGTTTGGACCGTACAATCTCTGGCCCTCTTATTGCTAGCTTGGTAACATCTATCTGTGGCACCTTGTTGGCTGTCGTAACTGGTACGCTCTCATCATACGCTTGTGTTCGATTTGGACTTGCTAAAACACTACCTCTTTCTGTTTTGCAATTGCGACTTTTCCCACCTTTGGCTGTTATGATCCCAGTCATGGTGATGTGGGCATTCCTTGGTGCGGTGGACACTTGGTGGGGACTTTCCCTCATTTACGGGATCGTTACTTTACCATTTGCATTTTGGTTGATGAAAACCTTCTTTGATGAGGTTCCAGTCGAGATTGAAGATGCTGCGCGTGTAGCTGGCTGTTCATATTGGCGCGTTTTCTATCGTATTACTCTTCCGATCGTAAAGCCTGGCCTTGCTACCTGTAGCCTGTTTGTATTCATACTAAATTGGTCCGATTATCTGTTGGCGCTTCTACTGACCCAGAAGGATTGGGTAACCCTACCGGTGTATATGGCTACTTTGACCTCAGCTATGGGGGGGCAGATGTATGGAATGAAGGCTGCTCTTGGGTGTATTGCTGCAATCCCGCCCGTTGTGTTTGGATTAATGATCCAGAAACACTTGGTACGTGGCCTGACATTTGGAGCTCTGAAACAATGACTGATACTATAAAACAGCCGGAAAATTCCCGGGCAAACCTTAAAAAACAAGGCTACTGGGCTGGCGTAGCACGAGACGGTCAAAAGATGGGCTTCTGGTTTATTTTGCCTACGCTATTACTGTTACTGTTCATTGTAGTCTTTCCACTTTTTATGCAGCTTTATCTTTCGGTAACTTGGTGGACACCCCTAGAAGGTATTCCATGGTATCGTGCTTGGGAGGTGTTTAGCTGGGGTGACAACTACGTTTACCAATTCACTGATGAACGCGTTCGGGGCGCAATATGGCGTACAATTCTTATTATGATAGTTGCCGTCCCAGCTCAATTTTTTCTGGGACTGTCGTTGGCATACCTCTTTATGGACAACTTTCCGGGGCGTAAGTTTTTTTACTCACTAATGCTGACCCCAATGATGATTGTACCTGCAGTGGTAGGCCTAATGTTTTACCTACTATTTCAAGGTACGGGACCTGTGAACGCGCATCTTGGATTGCCAACTACGTTTTCATGGCTTACAGATGTTAACCGGGCAATGATTTCAATTATAATTGCAGATGTGTGGCAATGGACACCTTTGATGTTCCTCATTCTCCTGGCTGGAATGCTAGGTGTGCCAACTGACCAATTATTGGCTGCACGGCTTCTTGGTGGGTCAAATTGGCAAAACTTTGTTAAGATTATTCTACCGCGTATGAAAGCGGTCATCATGATAGCATTGGTTTTGCGGGCAGTTGAGTGTTTCAAGATCTTTGATTTGATTTACATTATGACCAAGGGCGGTCCGGGCGTTCAAACGGAAACTATCTCGGTGTTTCTCTACAAAATGACTTTTGGAGAGTTTGAATGGTCCTATGTAGCTGCTCTCGGCCTCACAATTCTCTTTGTCCTTAGTGTAATCGCAGCCAAAGGCTTATCTTATATTGCCAAGAAGGATGTATAACAAATGTCATCAATTCAGATAAATAATGTCACTAAACGATTTGGAGATTTTACTGCAGTGGAAGACCTCTCACTCGATATACAAGAAGGTGAATTCGTTGCACTGCTTGGCCCATCTGGGTGTGGAAAGACCACAACCATGAACATGATTGCAGGACTTGAAGATATATCTGAAGGTTCTATTCTTTTCGATGGTCAGGACCTTTCAAGTACCCGAATTCAAGATCGCAATATCGGTTTTGTTTTTCAAAATTATGCAATCTTCACGCATTTGAGTGTCTACAAAAATCTGTCTTATGGCTTGGAAGTTAAAAAGATAGATAAGAGTGCAATAGACTCGCGGGTACGTGCAATGGCAGATCGGATGAGCATTACGCACCGGTTGGATCAAAAAGCTTCCAGTCTATCGGTCAATGAAATGCAGAAGTTAGCCATAGGCCGGTCTGCGATCGTAGAACCGCGCATTTTCTTGTTGGACGAACCATTGTCTAACCTTGATGCTAGTTTTCGAGCTTATATGAGAACTGAACTTAAGGTTCTTCAACACGAACTTGGTCAAACGATGATCTACGTGACCCATGATCAAATCGAAGCAATGAGCCTTGCTGATAAAATTGCCATCATAGATGAGGGCAAGTTGATGCAATATGGTTCGCCCTTAGACATCTATAATTCACCTAATAATCGTTTTGTCGCACATTTCATTGGTAGTCCGCGAATGAACCTTATTGATGGTGAACTGCGCCAAGAAGCGGATCAACTCAAGCTCATTATTAGTGGTGGGGCCGAGATAGCACTTCAAGGCCAAATTAAGTCAGACTTCACGAGTGATGGCCGTGTGCATAGTGGTTCATTCGGCATTCGCCCACAGGATATCTATTTTGGTGATAAGCGGTCGTCTAGCGATATCGAGATGAAAGGCACTGTTGACGTGTTGGAGCGTGTAGGTCCAAAACGTATTGCACATCTACAGGTTTCTAAAACAAGCTTCATCGCTTTTGATGATCAGGATCAATTAAAATTGGGTGATGAGGTGCCTTTCTACTTAGCTTCGGACAAAAGCATGGCGTTTGATGTGGCCTCAGGTCGCCGGCTGGGAGTAATTTGAGATGAATTCATTAGAACTCAAAAATGTATTTAAGACCTATCCAGAATTCACGCTTGGACCAATTAACTTGGAAATCAAGCAGGGAGAGTTTTTTGGGATATTTGGGCCACCTTCGACAGGAAAAACATCAATTCTTAAACTTATTCTGGGGCTCATCTACCCAGACGAGGGCCAGGTTATTATTAACGATCAAGATGCCAAAGATTTGGGCGTTTCTGAACGCGGTATGTCGATGGTGTTCCAGAACTTAGCACTATTCCCTCATATGTCAGGACGGGAAAACATCATCTTTCCGCTCAAAGAGCGCGGCGCTACAGATACGGAAATGGAGCAACAGCTCAACCTAGTATCTGACGTCCTCCATATAAGTCATATCTTACACAAAAATCCTGCACAAATGTCTGGTGGTGAACGCCAAAGAATTGCATTGGGGCGTGCTTTTGCCGCCGATAGCCGTGCGATGCTGTTGGATGAACCTATAGCGGCACTTGATGCGCGTCTTCGAGAGGAGATGCGGGTTGAATTGAAGCGACTTCAGCGAGAGAATAATCAAACATTTGTCTATGTCAGCCATGATGAAGAAGAAGTTATGGCGGTCTCTGATAGGCTGGCTGTAGTTATTGGTGGTAAGATTGCTCAGGTTGGGGTCCCAGATGACGTATATAGCCGCCCCAATTCTATTGCTGTTGCCGAAGTCATTGGATCTCCACCTATGAACTTATTTCAGGGAGAATTTTCTAAAAAAGGAAATTTCTTTGAAGCAGAAAACTTTGATGCTCGCTTAGCTCTCAAAGGACAAAGTAAACACAAAGGCAGTGCAACTTTGGGCATTCGCCCAGAGGATATTTGGCTTGTGGAAGATGGAGAAGAAACAGATTTTGAGCTTTCAATAATTTCTGTAGAACCTCTGGGTGGATACACAATTCTGAACGCATACTTAGGCGAAAAAATCGTAAAGATTAGGGCGCCTGGTCAGGTGAATGTCATGGAGGGATCAAGACAAAAGGTGTCGTTTGATCCAAGGCGCATCCACTTGTTTGACGATAATGGAGAGCGTATATAGAAATTTGACGTCCATAGGAAAGTTGGCTCAGGTTCTCAGGAAAATCTATAGTTATTCAAAATAGCATAATGCTCTGATTACTTGCCAAATACTAATTGGTATCAAAATATGAACAAAAATTTGTTCTAGAAACCAACTTAAAAAATAAAACTATGGAGTAAATTATGGCTTTTAAATTTAAACAGAAATACGGAAATTATATTGGGGGAAAATTTGTTGACCCGGTAGACGGCAAGTATTTTGACAACATTACACCAGTTAACGGTAAGGTACTGTGCCAGATACCACGATCCAATGAAAAAGATATTAATCTTGCTCTGGACGCCGCGCACGCCGCGAAAAATGCTTGGGGTGCGACATCGGTAACTGAGCGTAGCCAAGTCTTGCATAAAATAGCACAGGTCATAGAAGATAATTTAGCCACCCTGGCGGAAGCCGAAACATGGGATAATGGTAAGCCGATCCGTGAGACAACTAATGCTGACCTCCCATTAGCCGTGGATCACTTCCGTTATTTCGGTAGCGTTATTCGAGCCCAAGAGGGTTCTCTAAGTGACCTTGACGGCGATACTGTTGCCTACCACTTTCAAGAACCCTTAGGCGTTGTTGGGCAAATTATTCCTTGGAATTTTCCAATTTTGATGGCGGTTTGGAAAATTGCACCTGCGCTTGCTGCGGGTAACTGCATTGTGCTAAAACCAGCCGAGCAAACACCGGCCTCTATATTGGTGATGCTTGAGTTAGTTGGTGACCTTTTACCACCTGGCGTTTTGAACGTAGTTAATGGTTACGGTCTTGAAGCTGGTAAGCCATTGGCCTCAAGCACACGCATCGCCAAGATTGCCTTTACGGGTGAAACAACAACGGGTCGTTTGATCATGCAATACGCATCTGCCAATATTATCCCATGTACATTGGAATTGGGTGGTAAATCGCCAAATATCTTCTTTAAAGATATCATGGACGAAGATGATGCATTTCTTGATAAAGCTATCGAAGGCCTAGTGTTATTCGCATTTAATCAAGGTGAAGTTTGCACCTGTCCAAGCCGCGCACTGATCCATGAAGACATTTATGAAGAATTCATGGCGCGTTGCTTGAAACGCATTGAGGCAATTGTCCAAAGTGACCCACTCGACTCAAATACAATGGTGGGTGCGCAAGCATCGCGTGAACAATTTGAAAAAATACTTTCTTATATGGATATTGGTAAAAAAGAAGGTGCTGAATTGTTGATCGGTGGTGGCGCTGCAGAGACAACTGGAAATATGGAAGGTGGTTACTATATCCAACCGACTGTCTTTAAAGGCACAAACGATATGCGGATTTTCCAGGAAGAGATTTTTGGTCCTGTTCTGTCGGTAACAACGTTTAAAACAGATGAAGAGGCTTTGGAAATTGCCAATGACACTCTTTATGGTCTTGGCGCAGGTGTATGGAGCCGTGATGCTAATAAGTGTTACCGTTTTGGACGCGCAATTGAGGCTGGTCGTGTCTGGACAAACTGTTATCATGCTTATCCAGCGCATGCGGCGTTTGGTGGCTATAAAGCATCAGGTATTGGTCGTGAAAACCACCTGATGATGTTGGGTCACTATCAGAAGACTAAGAACCTCTTGGTCAGCTACAGTCCAAATAAATTAGGCTTCTTTTAAAATAATTATAAGGGCGCATATGTATGCGCCCTTACTAACAAGAAAGTAAATATTTATGGTTGATCAAGTTGAAGCAACAGCAGAAGCATTGCAACTTTTAAAAGAGATTGTTGCGGACCATGGCCCAGTAATATTCCACCAGTCAGGTGGCTGCTGTGATGGTTCTGCGCCGATGTGTTACGCAGAAGGTGATCTGATAATTGCAGATCATGATGTGCTGATGGGTGAAATTGATGGCATGCCGTTTTATATTGGTGGCGCCCAATACGAAGCATGGAAACATACTCGTTTGATTATCGATGCAATTGAGGGAGGTGGTGGTATGTTTTCGCTCGACAATGGCCGGGGTAAACGATTTTTGACACGTTCAGATATATGTTTAACTAATTGACCGATTATAGTACCGATGCCAAAAGCACTATTTGGGTTCAGTTATCACCACTGGATCTGACTGAATTGAAAGACTACTTCTGTTTTATTTTATACTAGTTATTGAACGATTTTTGCTGTGGAGCATAGCATCAAATCACATTTTTTAAATTTTAGTAATTTTGAGTTGATGCGCAATAAATGTGACGTGAATTAGCGTCTTTACCATCTAGCTAAATCTTCGAAAAAAAAGATCATAATTTCCGTCAATTAAGAATTTATGGTTGTGTATATCTTGGGCACAAGTTTGGCACGTCTGTTGCTTGAAATAATTTAAAATTAATTTTTTAGCAAGCACTGATCGAGGGGGAACAGTAGTGAATAAAAAGCGATTACGACATCTCGAAAAAGCGAAGGTAGGTATACAAGTCCCGTTACCCAAGCCGCCTTGGCTAAGGGTAAGAGCGCCCACTGGTAAAGTATTTAGCCGGACAAAAGATGAAATATTGGCTCAGTGATTGCCCACTGTCTGTGCGGAAGCAGCGCGCCCAAATATTGGCGAGTGCTGGTCAAAGCCGCACGCAACTTTTGACAATAATTGTCACACGCAACTAAGGCGATAAACGAATGGCTAAAACACAATTTGCCGTCCAGATGGGGATGGGAACAGACCTGAAAGGTCAAAACTATACAAAAGCTGCTGCATTAGCAGTTCATGATGCTTTGCATCGAAATTTTCTTACAATGGGGGCAGCATTTGGGTTTCCTTTGGAATCAATGATGGTCGATATACGCGTAGGTGTTAGTAAGCCTGAGTGTGTCGATTTGGACGTCGTTAAAGCAGAGGCACCCGTTGGGACTGTGCACGCCGAGGCCGTATTGGGCGGCTTGGATACCGAAATGATGGGGCATACGACCATAATTGCAAACGCCATAGTTACGGTGTCTTTTGACGTGGAGAAAACAGAATGAAACCATTGATACTTGAGCTCGGCATGGGTGCCGATGTGCATGGTCACGACTATACAAAAGCAGCATTGAGAGCGATTTCAGACGCGATTAGACATAGTTCATTAACGTTGTTTTATAGCTATAAGCATCCCTCCGAAATGCGTGTTGAGGCTAGAATTGGCGTACAAGAGCCAGATAAAGTTGATAAACAAAAGATAGCTAAGGCGTTGCCCTTTGGAAAAGTTGAAGTGACAGTCGTCAAAGGTGGACTAAACGACACGGGCATGGGCGGCGCTGAAGACATCGTTCTTGCCTCCGCTGCAGTGAAAGCATGGTTGGACACAAACGACCATCCATTCAAATTATCTGGTTCTTAAAACCCTCTTTCCTAAGTAAATTAACACAAGTTATTTATACATAAGTGGACTTCTTTATCGTCGTACTAAGTGCCAGCTATAGCCACGTACACGAACACGCTCTTTACTCTAATAACGGTAAGGGTTGAA
>MDSY01141020.1_pt1 | contig 24219 bp, 13 predicted proteins | sample 811131 | NCBI WGS metagenome assembly MDSY01 (sample SAMN05326643, study PRJNA326480) | marine metagenome | isolation source: seawater | place: Atlantic Ocean: South West | collected 2010
CTTTTGAATCCCTTTCTCAAAATAAAGATATAATAACTCCCCCAAGTTTTGAAGCTTCATATCTTGAAACTCCTCCAATTCTTGATGGAAATATACTTTCAGATCCATCATGGGTCAAAATAAAACCTATTACTAATTTAAAACAAGCCAGACCATTTTATGGATCTCCAGCTTCTGAAAAAACCGAAATTCGAATAGCTTTTACAAATAAAAATTTGTACGTTGGGGTAATATGCTTTGACAAAGAATCAGAAAAAATTGTAGTGTCAGACTCTCGAAGAGACTCTAATTTAAATGATGATGATAGTTTTCTATTTATCTTAGATACTTATAATGATCAACAAAATGGGTTTTTATTTGGCACAAATTCAATTGGTGTTGAATATGATGCCCAAATAGATAATGAAGGGGAAGGTAACATGCAACAAGGTGGCGTGGTAGGCGGAACTAATTTAAACTGGGATGCCTCATGGGATGTTAAAACTGAGACTGGAGATTATGGATGGAGCGCTGAGTTTGCAATCCCTTTGAGAACATTGAGATTTGGAAATGGAAAAGATAAAACATGGGGGGTTAATTTTCAAAGAAATATAAGTAAAAATTCTGAAGTTGCTTATTGGGCACAACTACCTATTGCATTCGAAATTAAAAGACTTTCCTTGGCTGGAAAAATGAAAAAAATCAACTTAAAGAATCCTAAAAATCTTAAAATTTTTCCATACGGATTAACTCAAAATATAAATGACAAGTCTAATGATTCTAAATATAATAATCAAGAATATGGATTAGACATAAAGTACAGCTTAACACCTGGATTAACTTTGGATATGACCTACAATACAGATTTTGCCCAAGTAGAAGTAGATGAACAGCAAGTCAATTTAGATAGGTTTAATTTATTTTTTCCAGAAAAAAGAGCTTTTTTTCTCGAAAATGCTGGACAATTTAGTGTAGGTAGTCCCGGTGAAGTAGATTTATTTTTTAGTAGACGAATTGGCTTAAGCGATGATGGATCAGTTGTACCAATAATAGGTGGCTCAAGGATTTCTGGAAAAATTGGACAAACGAATATAGGTTTACTTAATATGTATACAGATGAAGTTCAGTCTGAAGGGATTGGTAAAAACAACTTTACTGTGGCAAGGGTAAATCATGATTTTGCGAAAAGTAGATCTTCAATTGGAGGGATTTATATAAATAAATCAGAGCAAAATTTGCTCCAAGGAGCAAATAGAAATAGCTATAATAGAGTAGCTGCAATTGATGGAAAATGGGGATTAGGTAAAAAAGGTCAAGTCACTGGGTTTATCTCAAAAAGCTCAAGTCCAAATATTAATAGTGATGATCATGCATTAAATTTTAAAGCCGAATATGCTTGGGATGGATGGAGGATTTTTGGAGCTTATACTGAGGTTGGAGAAGGGTTTAATCCAGAAGTGGGTTTTTTACTAAGAGATGCATTTAAAAAACCTGAATTTTTAATTTTTAAACAATGGAGGCCAAAAAATACAGGAAATTTTCTTGAAGTCAGACCCCATATTTCAGGTCGAAGATATTTTAACTTTAATAATGATTTGATTTCAAGTTTTCTTCATGTTGACAATCATTGGGTATGGAAGAGTGGATTCGAAATCCATACTGGAGTTAATTTTACAACTGAAGGAGTTTTTAATGATTTTTCAATTTCAGGAGTTACTATTCCATCTGGAGAATATAATCATCAGGAATTTCAATTAATTGTTTATACTAATAAAAATAATCAGATATACTATTCAACAAGAACTTTTATTGGGGGCTATTACGGTGGGAACAGATTTTCTTCAAAAAATACAATTAATTTAAGGGTTGGAGATAAATTCAATTCGGCTTTAACAATAAACTACAATAAACTTAATTTACAAAACGGGACTATTGATGCATTAATAACTGGAGGAAAATTCACATATTCTTTTACTCCAAGAATATTTCTTCAAAGTTTAATTCAATACAATAACATATCTAATATAACATCAGTGAATACAAGATTTGGATGGTTGAAAAATGCCAATACCGGACTTTTTGTAGTTTTAAACCTAATTGAAGATGAAGAATTTATTGATAGGACTAACAATCAAGTCATAACTATAAAGTATAATTATCAGTTTGATATATTTAATAAAAAATAAATGGGTGAAATAAAAGTTGACTTTACTATTGAGGATATGCAATTGGCTTTATTAAACGTTATAAACCAGATAAAAAAATCCAATTGGATTCCTGAAATAATTTTAAGTGTAAATAGAGGGGGTTGTATACCAGGAGTTTATTTATCTCACGCCATTAAAGTTCCTCATAAAGTTCTGGATGTCCAATTGAGAGATAATATTAATAAACCCAATTTAACTGTATTAAAAGATTCAATTAATCTATACTCTAATATTTTAATTATTGATGATATTAATGATACTGGTGCTACCTTTAATTATATTAAAAAAAATATAGGTAAAAATAATGTGGAAATTCATTTTTCAGTACTTATTGATAATATTTCAAGTGATTTTATTCCAGAATATAAAGGTAAAATTATTAATAAATCAGAAGATCCTTCGTGGATAGTTTTTCCTTGGGAAAAAACATAAATTTTATTATTTGACTAAAGTTAAAAATAATTTTAATTTAATATTTATACTTGTATTAATAAATATAAGTATAACCACCCTTTCTAATGCTTTAGTTTCACTACCGCTAACTTTATATGGTTATAAGTTGACTTGGGCTGCTTTTAGCTTCCCACTTATTATAGTTGCTACAGACCTTACCGTAAGACTTCTTGGTAAATCTATAGCTCAAAAAACTATTTTATATACTTATCCACTAGCTATTATCTCTTCCATTTTAATTATTTATATAGAAGGAAGTCTTTTGTCTGTTGCATTTAGAATTGGACTAGCAAGCACAACTGCTTATGCAATTGGAATATTTATTGATATTTACGCTTTTCAATTTATAAGGGAGAATTATAGCACTTGGTGGTTGGCTCCTGCTTTATCAACTGTTATATCTAACATCATAGATTCTTACACGTTCTTTTTTACTGCTTTTTTTAAATCCGATGATCCATACATGGCTCTAAATTGGATTGAGATTGCAGGAACCCAAACAGTTCTAAAAATAATCATTGGGTTAATTTTCTTTCTTCCAGCATATGGAATATTACTTAATTTTCTATTAAAAAGAATAACTAAGAAATAACTTGAAGAGGCTTGGTGTTTTTCCAATTTCCTCTGGTAAAATCAGGAAAATATTGAGGTGCTCCATCTTGCTTTATAGAATTTGCACTTAAAGGAGTTACGGAACTCCAAAAACAACCTTCATAAACATTTTGATCCAATGGGATTCCCTTTTGAAGACACTCCGCTATTCTGGAAAGCATAATACCATCTGAACCTCCGTGATCACTTCCCTTAGCTTTTTTATTTAATCTTTTCCAAAAAGGATGCTCATACTTTTTTATTGTATCATTTAAATCTTTACCTGAAACCCATGAATGAGAAGAATCTGAAAGACCCTTTAACCCTCCATCTAAAGCAATTTTGACAGGATTATTACTTTTATATTGACTATTATTAATATCATGTCCTGTTAGAATCCCTTTTGTTCCTTGAATCAAATTAATTCTAGAGTATGGTCTTGGACTAGTCTCATCCCACTGAACAAGAATGGTTCTTCCAAGATTTGTTTTAATAATTGAGGTATTTAAGTCTCCATTTTCAAAATTTAATTTATTCCATTTATGATCTTTAGGGTAATTTTTTTCTGCATACAACTTTCTTCCCATTGAAGGAGAGGAGTAGGAAACAATACTCTTAAAATTATCATCAGTTCTAGCCAAATTCATGTATTGTGCAACTGGTCCAAGACCATGAGTTGGATATAAATTTCCACTACTATTGGCATAATGAAGGGTTCTCCATGATCCAGTACCTCGATCTTCTTCTTTCATTTGAAATCTTAAATCATGAATATATGCTGCCTCAGCATGCTGAAGATCTCCAATAAAATTTTGACGTATCATATTCAAAAACATCATTTCTGCTCTAAAGTAATTTACATTCTCAAGCATCATACAATGTTTTTGGGTCTTTTCCGATGTGTCCACAATCCTCCACATATCCTCCAGAGATGTTGCGATTGGAACTTCAACAAAAGCATGAGCTCCTTTTTTCATTGACTCAATAGCCATTGGAGCATGATTTTTCCAATTAGTTGAAATAAAAACAACATCTGGCTTTTTTTCTTCTAACATTAATTTCCATCTATTTTCATCACCCCAATACTTTGATATATGCTCAGAATCAACTTTACTACTAGTATTTTCTAATTTTAAAATAGCTTTATTAATGTTGTCTTTGTAAAGATCACTAACTCCTACAATCTCAACTCCAGGTATAGATCCAAAATATTTTAAATGTCCAGTTCCACGATATCCAACACCAATAAATGCAACTCTAATTTTTTCTAGTTTTGGAGCTGAAAAATCCCCCATATATTTACCTTTAGACGGAGGATTGACTTCATCATTACATGAATTACTTACTAGACTACCTAAACCAATTGAAGTAAAAGCAGAAAGTCCTGATTTTTTTATAAATTTTCTTCTACTAAAATTCTTCATTTTTATACTTTTCAAACCAAGCTGTTATTGCATTAACTTTAGTTATTAAATTACTTGGTCTAGCTGCAATACCATGACTAGCTCCTGGAATACGAACCAACATTGATTCTACTTTATTTAGCTTTAATCCAGCATAAAATTGTTCACTTTCAGCCATTGGGGTCCTAAAGTCTTTTTCTCCTGTCAAGAGCATTGTTGGAGTTTTAACATTTCCTATATAAGATATTGGTGATCTCTTCATGTAATGTTCTAAATTATCCCATGGAAGACCCGGAAACCAGTACTTGTAATATTCATTAATATTATCTGCATATAAGACAAAACTGTACCAATTTATTACTGGTTTTGCAACTACGGCAGCCTTAAACCTGTTAGTCTTGCCAATTATCCACGCAGTTAATACTCCTCCTCCACTCCCACCCGTTACAAATAAATTCTGTTTATCAATGTATGATCTTTTTAAAATGTGATCTACACCTGACATCAGGTCGTCATAATCTTGATTTGGATAATTATGATGAATCAAGTTTGCAAATTCAGCTCCATAACTAGTACTCCCTCTGGGGTTAGTGTATAAAACTACATACCCCATACTTGCAAATAATTGTATTTCTGCTGAAAATCTAAATCCATAATTTGAGAAGGGGCCTCCATGAATTTCTAAAATTAATGGATATTTTTTAGCAGGATCAAAATCCGGAGGCTTAACGAGCCATCCCTGAATATCTCTATTATCAAATGAGGATTTGAACCAAACCTCTTCAACATTTCCTAATTTTTTATAATCAAACAGATCTCTATTTAAATTTGTCAATCTTTTTGAGCTAGAATCATACCCTACAGCTAGATCTGATGGGTTATATACATCACAATAGGTATAAGCATATTTTCCTTTTTTAGAAACACTGTAAGTTCCTCCACTGTATGGTCTCCCTAATGATAATCCTCCTAATTGATTTACTAAATCTTTTACTTTTCCAGATATTGAAATATAAGCAAGCTTGGTCATCCCTTTGTCGTCATATTGAAAATAAAGACCTTTTCCATCATTAGACCAATTTATATTACTAATATTTCTATCAAAATTTTCTGAAATATTTCTAATATTTTTACCATCATTAGACATTAAATACAGTTTGTTTTGTTGGTATCCCAAATATTTCTCATCAAAACCTAAGTATGCTATCAAAGTCTTATCAGGAGATATAGTTGGACTATAATCAGGACCTAAACGATATGTCAAAGGTTTGATTTCGTTAGTCATAAGGTCTAATTGATATACTTCAGAATTTCTTGGTTCTAAATCTGAGTCATTGTGTAAATTAGCTGAAAATAATATTTTATTTTTTGTAAACCATTTAGGAGAACCTGTATTATTATCAAGATATGTTAATTGTCTTGGAGTCCCTCCTTCAATTGGAAGAATAAAAATCTGAGAAAAACCCTGAATTAAATATCCTCTTCCGTCACTTCTATATTTTATTTCGTCAATCTCGATTGCAGATCTATTCCATTTTGCCCCTTTAGGCATTTTTGGCATTTTAATTAATTTGGCTGCAGGTTTTTCAACAAAAGATGTAAAAACTAAGTATTTGTCATCTTCAGACCAATCTACAGAGCCAACTGACTTTTGAACATTAGTAAGTTTTTGTTTAGACTTTTGTTCAAGTCTATATAAGTAAAGCTGAACAGAATCATCTGAATTAGACTTGTACGTGAACTTATCTCCTGAATTTGACCAAGTAGGATCAAAATCATTTTGATTTCCAGTTGTAAGTGGAGTATTATTTGTTCCATCATAATCAACAATCCAAATATTTGAATAGTTGTTATCCGTCATTATATCCTTAAAATTTCTTACATAAAGAACTTTTTCTCCATTTGGAGAAATTTTGGGGCTTGAGACATATTCAAGACTAAAAACATCAATTGGATTAAACTTATTTTTTGATTGAGAATTAGAAATATTTGAATAAAATATTATGATAAATACAATAATCAATCTTTTATTTAAATTTTTATACATAATATATATTGAGAAATTTACATCTAAAGATAAAAAATTAAATTATTTGCTAAAGTTGTAAAAAAACCTCTCCATTTAGAGAGGTTTAGAGCTGTGTCAACTTTTTTTTAATAATCAAACCGATCTAAATTCATTACTTTATGCCATACTGAAATGAAATCCTGAATAAATAAATCTTTAGAATCTTCTGTAGCATAAACCTCGGCAAGTGATCTAAGCTCAGAATTAGAGCCGAAGATCAAATCAACCCTAGTTCCTGTCCATTTAATTTGATTTGATTTACGATCACGACCCTCAAAAAGATCTTGTTCGTCAGAAGTAGCTTTCCAACTTATATTCATGTCCAATAGATTGACAAAAAAATCATTACTTAAAGTTTCTTTTTTATCAGTAAAAACACCATGCCTAGAATTGTCTGAATTAATATCAAGAACTCTTAATCCACCTGTAAGCACAGTCATTTCTGGAGCAGTAAGAGTCATTAACTGTGCTTTATCTACAAGCATTTCTTCTGCAGAAATTGAAAATTTCGACTTCATATAGTTTCTAAACCCGTCTGCATTTGGCTCCAAAACAGAGAAGGATTCTACGTCTGTCATCTCCTGGGTTGCATCTGCTCTTCCTGGCTTAAAGGGAACACTTATATTTTTGCCAGAATTTTTTATTGCTTTTTCGATTGCAGTTGATCCGGCTAAGACAATTAAATCTGCTAATGATAAATGCTTATTTTCTTTTTGAGAAGAATTGAAGGTATGTTGTATTTTTTTTAATGCATCCAATACAATTGATAACTGATGGGGATTGTTAATTTCCCATTTATTTTGAGGTTCTAGAGAAATTCTGGCGCCATTAGCTCCTCCTCTCTTATCAGAACCTCTAAAGGTAGACGCTGATGCCCATGCAGTATTAACAAGTTGTGATACAGTCAATCCTGAAGAGTGTATTTCTTCCTTTAAATTTAATATATCCTCAGAATTTATAAGCTCATGACTAAACTCTGGAATTGGATCTTGCCATATTAGAACTTCATCTGGAACAAATGGACCTAAATATCTTTTTCGAGGTCCCATATCTCGGTGAGTTAACTTAAACCAAGCTCTTGCAAATGCATCTGCAAATTTATCAGGGTTTTCATAAAAGTGTTTTGAAATTGGTCCATAAATTGGATCTTCACGCATTGAAATATCAGTTGTTAACATAATTGGAGCATGCTTTTTAACGGAATCATGTGCATCAGGAACACTATTGGCTCCCCCACCATTTGTTGGAATCCATTGATGAGCTCCTGCAGGACTTTTAGTTAATTCCCAATCGTATCCAAAAAGATTTTCAAAATAATTATTACTCCATTTAGTAGGAGTCGTCGTCCAAGCCCCTTCAAGGCCACTTGTAATAGTATCAGGGCCTTTCCCAGATTTATAAGTGTTTTTCCATCCTAAACTTTGCTCTTCAATGCTAGATGCCTCTGGCTCAGATCCAACGTATTTATCAGGATCAGCAGCTCCATGAGTTTTTCCAAAAGTATGACCTCCGGCTATTAATGCAACTGTTTCCTCATCATTCATGGCCATTCTTCCAAAAGTTTCACGTATATCTCTTGCTGCTGCTAAAGGATCAGGCTTACCATTTGGCCCCTCTGGATTAACATAAATAAGGCCCATTTGAACTGCACCTAGTGGGTTTTCTAATTCTCGATCACCAGTATATCTTTCGTCTGCAAGCCACTCCTTTTCTGAACCCCAATAAATATCTTCTTCTGGTTCCCAAACATCTTCCCTTCCACCTGCAAAACCAAATATTTCAAAACCCATTGATTCAAGGGCACAATCACCAGCAAAAATCATAAGATCAGCCCATGATATTTTTTTACCGTATTTCTGTTTAATCGGCCAAAGTAAAAGTCTTGCCTTATCGAGATTACCGTTATCCGGCCAACTATTTAGTGGAGCAAAACGTTGAGTTCCAGAACCTGCTCCTCCTCTACCATCAGCAATTCTGTATGTTCCCGCACTGTGCCATGCCATTCTTATAAAAAAAGGACCATAATGACCATAATCAGCTGGCCACCAGTCTTGTGAAGTAGTCATTAGATCAAAAATATCTTTTTTTACTGCTTCTAAATTGAGTGACTTAAATTCTTTTGCATAATTAAAGTTCTTATCCATTGGATTCGATAAGTCAGAATGTTGACGAAGAATATTTAGTTTTAACTGATTTGGCCACCAATCTCGATTTGTTGGTTGATCTCCTGCACTTGCTTTAATTTCTCCTCCCATAAAAGGGCATTTACCCTGACCATTAGAAGCAGATAAGGAAGATTTGCTAGGATGTGAATTATTATCCATTTTTATATTTTTTTATTTATTTATGAAAACTCTTGGTACTATAAAAGTATTTAAAATAGGTTTATTTACAATAAAAGAATCATAGTTTCTTCTTATAGTAATATATATAATTTAAATATATTTATACAAACCATTTATTAAAATCATGAAAAAAATTCTTTTTTTAATTTCTACTTTTTATTGTCTTCATTTTATTCACGGACAAAGCGAAAATAATGTTTTTAGCTATTCTGACATCTATGACATTCAGTATGTATCTGACCCTAAAATAAATCCATCTGGAAATCAAATTGTTTACAGAAGAATGCGTTTTGATATTTTAAAAGACCGATCAGTTGGTAATCTTTGGATCATTAACACTGATGGATCTAATCATCAAAAACTTACTTCTAATGAAGGAGAAGAATTCGGCTCCAAATGGTCTCCCTCTGGGAATCGTCTTGCCTTTATTAGCTCAACTAGTGAAGGTTCTGAAATTTATATTTATTGGAGAAATACAGGTAAAATTGCACGAATATCACAATTAAAAGCTAGTCCATCAAATCTTTCCTGGTCACCTAATGAAAAAACTATTGCATTCACCATGAATGTTAAGTCTCCCCCTCCTATTTTGATAAAAATACCAAAAAAACCAGAAGGAGCTAATTGGGCAAAACCAGCAAGAATTACAGATCGTCTATACCACGAAGCTGACGGTAAAGGATATATAGAGCCTGGTTTTAAACATGTTTTTACTATTTCATCAGAAGGGTCAGGAGTAAATCAATTAACTTCTGGGGATTTCAATCACAATGGAACTTTATCATGGTCATCTGACAATTCAAAGATTTATTTTTCTTCAAACAGAATTAAGGATTGGGAATACGATTTTAGAAACTCAGAAATATATAGTGTTTCAATAGATAATAAAGAAATCAAAGTTTTAACTAATAGAAATGGTCCAGATTACAAGCCACTAGTTTCTCCTAATGGAAAACACATAGCTTACATTGGGTTTCAAGATGAAGTTCAGGCCTATCAAAACAGAAGTTTATCTATAATGTCCTCCGATGGAAAAAACTCAAGAGTAATTAGCACCAAAATTGACTCAAGCATAAATCAATACTTTTGGGATTTAAAAAGTCGTGGACTATACATAAGCTACGATCATCATGGTGATACTAAAATTAAATACCTAAGCCTCTCTGGAGAAATCAAAAAAATCGCTAATCAGCTGGGCGGAACTTCCATAGGACGTCCCTATGGAGGGGGATCTTTTTCAGTCTCTAATGATGGAAAAATAGCATATACCTATACGCTTCCATCCCATCCAGCTGAATTAGCAATAGTTGATTCAAAAGGATTTAAAAAGATTACATCTATTAGTGATCCTTTATTAAAAAAAAGAAACTTGTCAAAAGTTGAACCTGTTTGGTATAAGTCTTCATATGACAAAAGAGACATTCAAGGCTGGATTGCATATCCACCTAACTATGATCCAAACAAAAAATATCGTTTTCTTGTTGAAAATCATGGTGGACCAATTTCAAATTATGGTAATAGATTTTCTGCTGAAATTCAATTATTTGCTTCAGCAAATTATATAGTATTCTACCCAAATCCAAGAGGAAGCACAAGTTATGGAGCTGAATTTGCAAATTTACTCCATCATAATTATCCTGGTCAAGATTATAATGATGTAATGGATGGTGTTAATTATTTTATCTCTAAGGGGATTGCGCATGAGGATAAACTTTATGTAACTGGTGGAAGTGCTGGTGGAATAATGACAGCTTGGATGATTGGTAAAAACAATCGGTTTGAAGCAGCTGCAGTTATTAAACCCGTCATGAATTGGATTAGTAAAACTCTAGTTGCTGACAACTATTTTCAATATGCAAACACTCGTTTTCCTGGACAACCCTGGGAGAATTTTAGTGATTATTGGAGCTTTTCTCCTTTATCTTTAGTTGGTAATATTAAAACACCAACAATGGTCATGGTTGGAATGAATGACTTAAGAACTCCTCCTAGCGAAGCAAAACAATTATATCATGCTTTAAAGCTTCGTAAGGTTCCTACTGTTTTTGTGGAAATTCCTGAAGCAAGTCATGGAATAGCAAATAGGCCAAGTAACTTAATTAGCAAGATCGCCCATATTATAGTTTGGCTAAATAATTATTAAAAAAAATCAGAAATGTAATTTTTTGTGATATTCTTTTATATATTGTAGGTATTCTAAAAATTAATTTAACAAAATTTTAAAATGAAAAAAAATATTAAATTATTTTTGTTGTTTGTATTAATGGTAAATATTGGATTTTCTCAGAAAATTATTACAGGAAATATAAGTGATAAAAATGGCCCTTTGCCCGGAGCAAATGTTGTTGAACAAGGTACTAATAACGGTGTAAGTACTGATTTTGACGGGAATTATGAAATAACTCTGGAAAGTGAATCAAGTACTGTTGAGGTGAGCTACACAGGGTTTATTTCTCAAAATATTGCTGTTGGTAGTCAATCTTCAATCAACGTCATCCTTGAGGAAGATACCCAGCTTTTACAAGAAGTCGTAGTTACATCTCTAGGGTTTAAGGTTTTACGTGACGAACAAGGATCTGCATCGTCTATCGTTAATACTGAGGCTGTGGTTAGATCAGGAGAACCAACACTTTTAAACACTCTTAGTGGAAAAGCAGCGGGTGTACAAATTCGAAGAGTAAGTGGTGATCCAGGTACTGGATCAACTATAAGAATTCGTGGAGCTAACACCATTTCCGGTGCTAGTGATCCACTATTTATTGTTGATGGTGTTCCAATGAATAATTCATCAAATTATAATAGTGGTGATGGTCGAGGTTCAAGAGCAGGAGGAGTTTCCAATGGATCAAGAATAAATGATATTAATCCAGCTGACATTGCTTCTATCACAGTTTTGAAAGGATCCTCTGCAGCTGCAGTTTGGGGAAGTAGAGCTGCAAATGGAGTTGTTGTTATTACTACAAAAGAGGGACAATCTGGAGAAGCAAAAATTACATTTTCTTCTTCATATTCAATGGATGAAGTCTCTGAAAGAATTCCTATGCAAAATTTATGGGGTCAAGGTAGAAGTGGATCTCCTGGTGCAACTCGAGCAGAATCATGGGGTGACTATATTCCAGATCGTGCGGGAGGACTCGATACATTTGATACTTCTGGACAATTTTTTACTGCAAGAGATGGATCCCTTTATTATCCTATCACAGCAAAAAATTCAAAGGAAACATTTGTAGACAAGAACTGGAATAATGCCATGCAAACGGGAATAGTTCTTCAAAACGATCTTACTATTAGCGGAGGAACAGATACTGGAAAATATTTTTTCAGTGTTTCTAATTTAGCTCAAACAGGAATTATCAGAGGTTCTTCTTATGATAGAACAAATTTACGTTTTAATTATAATGCCAAATTAAATGATATGATTACCCTGTCTAATAAGATGGCATATACCTATAGCCAGACTAATCGTATTCAAGGAAATTCAAATACTGCTGGTATAATGTTAGGGTTACTTCGAACTCCTGCTGATTTTGATAATGAAGATTACATAGGGACTTACACAAGTTCCTCCGGTGAGGAAACTCTCAACAGACACAGGTCATATCGAAGGTATTTAGGTAATTCTCAGAATCCTAGCTATAATAATCCTGGGTGGACTGTAAATGAGCAGACTTCTATTGCTACTGTTAATAGAATAACTGCTACACCTCAAATAACTATTAAACCAAACAATTGGTTAGAATTTATTACAAGAGGTAATATAGATTTTGCTGATGACAGAAGAACAACTTTGTACCCTGTAGGTAGTGCTGGTAGTGCATTTAACAATGGTGCATTTTATGAAAGTGAAATAGCTCAACGTCAATATAGTCTTGATCTTATTGGAAGAGCTACTACTGACATTAGCTCTGACATCAGTCTTACATCAACTATAGGTTGGAGTATAAATGATAGGTCGTACAACAGAAATTCTGGAAGTGTAACTGGTTTTTTAGTTGATTCCCAAAAACAAACAACATCATTAAATTCTGCTGCTGAAGCAACATCTTTTGGAAATTTCAGGACTTTTAGAAGATCAAATAGAGGATATGCAGTTTTTAAATTTGATATGTATGATCAGCTTTATCTTGAAGCATCAGGGGGGTTAGAGTCTTCTTCTACAATAAAAGGATCCTTTTTTTACCCATCTGTTGATGCAGCATGGAACTTTACTAAAAGTGCTTTACAATCAAGCTTGTTGTCCTTTGGAAAACTTCGTGCCTCATGGGGAAAAGTGGGTGTTGCTCCTTCACCTCATCAAATGCAAACTTTAGCTGAAGGAGGTTTTAGCTACTCTTCTTACAGTGATCCTATTGAGATTGATTCTTTTGGAGGAGGTTTCAGACTAGACAATAATTTAGGAAATCCAAATCTTGAACCTGAAATTAAAACAGAATGGGAAATTGGAGCTGATTTAAGATTTTTTGATAATAGTTTAACTTTTGGTGTTACATATTATGATAATATCATCGATGGTATTTTACTTGATGTCAACCTTGCTCCTTCTTCTGGTTTCTCCACTCAATATGGAAACTTTGGAAGTATGACCAACAATGGTCTTGAGCTTGATTTAGGTTGGAAAGCTATCGAAAAAGAAGATTTAAAATTTTCTACATCTATAAATTGGTCAAAAAATACAAATGAAGTAACTGACCTATTTGGAACAGAAACTATTAACTTAAGTCCAGGAGCGTCTGCTAGTTCTAGAGCTATTGTAGGACAGCAGCTTGGAGTTTTATTTGGAACAGGTTCTCAAACAAATGCAGATGGAAGTTTTCTTTTAGATGAAAATGGATTTCCTCAAATAACTCCGAGTCCAGTAATTTTAGGTGATCCAAACCCTGACTGGAGAGCTGGATTAGGATTTAATCTTGATTATAAAAAGTTTAGTCTTAATGTTGTGGTAGAACACTCACAAGGTGGAGATTTTATGCCAAGGACATTATGGGTTCTTCATAGGTTTGGAACTACAACAGCTACATCTAACCGACTTACTACCACCCAAGATCTTAGAAACCATGATGGCGACACTATTCCTTCAGGAACAACTGTGCGTGGGAATATTCAAGATTTTGGAGGAGGAAATGTGCTCCTTGACGAGAACTGGTATAGAACAGGAATTGGAGGGGGCTTTGGTGATAACCAGGCATATAACTTCGGTGTCTATGATGCTACGTTTACTAAAGTGAGAGAATTATCATTAAGTTATCTAATTGATAATGACAACTTAAACTCTCTACTTGGGTTAGATAATATTAGACTAACTGCAACTGGTAGAAATCTAATTAACATTAACAATGTTCCTGGAATTGATCCTGAAACTAATCAATATGGTGTTGGAAATGCACTTGGTCTAGATTATTTTACTAATCCACAAACCCAATCTGTTTTATTTACAGCAGCCTTTAATTTTTAATTAAGAAAACATGAAAAAAATAACATACAAAATAATATTATCTCTTTCTTTAATCTTTTCAGTATCGTGCGAAAAAATGACTGAAGGAATTAATGACAACCCCAACGACATAATTGTTAGTGATGTTCAAGAGCGCTTGTTTCTGACTGGTGCACAGTTAGCGAATATTCAATTGAATTGTGGACATTTAAACAGAATTGGTGGAATGTACTCCGGTCAATTGATCGGATATTCATCTTTATATTCTAATATATATGGATTTAGTCTTTCTACAGCTGAATCAAATAGTGAGTGGAATTACATATATGTTAATATAAAATCAAATACACAACACATAGCCACTAATTCTTCTAATCCTTTATTAGTTGGGATTTCAAAAATAATTGAAGGTCATGCGTTTGGAACTGGAGCATCATTATTTGGTGATATTCCATTTTCTGAGGCTGGAAACTTAGAAATTTCAGATCCTGTATTTGATTCTCAAATTGATGTTTATACGGGTGCAATTGCTCTTTTAGATGAGGGGATTTCAACTTTAAATACTGCCAGTGCTGGAAGTATTTCAGAAGACATATACTTTGGAGGAGACAAGGCAAAATGGATTGCTGCTGCTTATACACTTAAAGCTCGTTTTTATTTGCATCAAAAAAATTATGCAAGCGCTTTCACTGCAGCTCAAAACGGAATATCTTCAGCTAGTGGTGATATGAAGTATAATCCACCTGGAGCGGCAGGTTCTGGTGATAGAAATCTTTTTTGGACTATTTTAGAAGGGTCTCGTTCTGGAGATATCGGAAATAGTGATCAAGGAGAAAGCTATTTAATTCAGATGCTCGACGCTTCTAATGTACTTTCAAGAAATAATGCCAAAACTGACGAAACTGCAAGAAAAGGTTTTTATACCATTGATTCAAGTGGCGGTGTAGCCAACCTAGGAATAATTCAAGAAACTCAACCGCAAAATATGGTAACATATTTTGAAAATGAATTGATATTGGCTGAGTGTGCTGCTCGAAATGGGACATTAGCAAATGGATTACCATACCTAAACAATGTTAGAGCATGGATGAATACTGGTGGTCACATTAATTCTAATTTTCAGAGCGAAGCTTATTCCTATTTAGCATATGATGCGGCCGATTTTGAAAGTGGAGGAATTGAAAATGCAGATGGAGTAAATTCTAAAATAGCATTTCTTAGAGAGGTTATTGAAGAAAGATATGTTTCAGGATTTGGAATGCATATGCCATACAATGACTCTAGAAGACTGCGTAAATCAGATTCTAATATTGCGGTTCAATATACATTGGTCGATGGTCCACAAAGTGGTCCTTGGCCTGAAAGAATGCCATATGCAACAACAGAATTGAATTCAAACTCAAATTCACCAGCTGATGACCCTGGAATTTTTGTTAAAACAAAGGTTAACGAATAATTAACTTTGAGTTTTATTTAAAAAGGCTTGTGTTTACGCAAGCCTTTTTTTTATTTTAACAGTAAATATAATTTACTATGAAGGGAAATATAAAAAGACTGTCAATACTAATTATCACAATTACAGTATTATATGCATGTAATAATAGTCCTAGCAAATATTCAAATGATATAATTTCTTCTGCACATCCTCTTGCATCGATTGCCGGAAAAGAAATGTATAAGACAGGAGGAAATGCATTTGATGCTGCTGTGGCTGCAGCTTTTACATTATCGGTAGTTGAGCCAAGTATGAGTGGAATTGGAGGTAGACTTCAGTCTATATACCAGACCCAAGACGGAAAAATTTCAGGTGTAGATGCCTCTACTGAAGTTCCCATACAATATAAACCCTCTGAAGAAAAATATTCCTATGGTTATCCAACAATCGGAATTCCAGGTGTAGTTGCTGGTTTAATTAAATTACAAAAAGAAAATGGGGTGTTATCCCTTGAAGAAGTTCTTGCACCATCAATAAAATATGCTAAAGAAGGGTTTTTAGTTCTTCCAGGAGAGGCAATAAGACAAGAAATGACTCTTGAAAAAATTAATGAGTTCGAAGGAACTCGTTATCATTTTTTAAAATCTGACAGTAAATCTTACAAAGCTGGAGATCTTTTTATACAAAGAGACCTTTCCATTGTTTTACAAAAAATTGCTGATCAAGGACACAAAGGATTTTACGAAGGTGAAGTTGCTCAAAAGATAGTTTCTGATATTCAAAATAATGGAGGCATTCTAACTCTAGAGGATTTAAAAAATTATAAAGCTTTGACTTCGAGGATTGTTGAAGGAAAATATCAAGGTCATAAAATACACTCTTTATACTTGCCTTCATTTGGAGCAATAACAATTCAAATTTTACAGATTTTAGATAATTTATCATCTTCAAAAACTGAAGAAGAATGGGCAATTAATATAGGTAAAGCTACAGAGATTGCTTATGCTAACAGAAAATATCAAACTAATGAAGATTCTTTAAAGTCAATTTTAGCTTATAGTCAAGCAAAAATTTTAGCTAATAAAATTCAGAAAAATGATGTTGCTTTTAATTTTGATAATGATAATTTACCCAAATCATGGGTTGCGAAAATGGGACATACAACTCATTTAACCACTGCTGATAGAAATGGAAATATTGTAAGCTTAACCCAAACAGTTGGGCCTCTTATGGGCTCAAAAGTTGCTACCAAGGGACTTGGATTTATATATGCTGTAACTCTTGGAGGGTATTTAGGAGATTATAAACCTGGAGATAGAGCAAATTCTCATATCTCCCCAACGTTAATTTCTAAAAATAATTCTCCCGTATTAGCTCTTGGTGCAGCTGGGGGGAGTCGAATTATCACTGCTGTAACTCAAGTTGCTAGCAGATACTTAGATCAAAAAAATTCTTTAGAAAAATCACTAATGCTTCCAAGAGTTTATCCGTTTGAGGATAGTTTGTGGATAGAAGATCATCTTGGAGTAAAAGAATTAAATGCTAAACTTAATATTATTATAAACCCACATAAAATGATTGATGGAATTGCTCGTTTTGGAAGAGTTCATGCTGTTGCACTTGATTCCATAAACAATAAATGGATTGGAGCAGCAGATCCTGATTGGGAGGGTACAACCGAAATAAATGAAAAATAATGATGAAAAAAATTATATATCTATTTGTTGTTTTAAACACAAGCTTACTTTTTTCTCAAGACAAAGAAGAGATTTTATTTGTAGGGAATAGTTTTACCTTTTATTGGAACCTTCCATCTGTTGTTCAACAAATGTCGGATGAAAGAAATCTAAATTGGAATGTTACTCAATCTACTGCTGGAGGTGCAACACTCAAAGAACATTGGTTAGGTGAAAAAGATCTTAAAACCAAAAAATTAATCGAAAGAAATTCTTATTCTAAGATTATTTTTCAGGACCACAGCATGAATCCAATAATTGCAATTGACTCTACAAAAAAATATTATACCCAATTTAAAGATTTAATTCCTTCATCTACAAAAACATATTTTTATTCAACATGGATGTATCCAAAAATAGATGATCCAAACAGAGATTTACTTAAAAGAAATACCATTGAAAAAAATATTATAAATTCTGGAATTAATAAATCAAGTATGTTACTTCTTGTTGGCAGAGCTTTCGATAGATTTAGGTCTAAATATCCGGAATATAAATTGTTAGGAGATGACATGAAACATCAAAGTGCTAATGGAACTTATCTAGCTGCGTGCGTAATTTTTTCATCACTAAGTAATCAATCCTCTAAGGGATTAAAATTCAGATACTCCGGAAAAGACGATAATGGAAAAAAAATATATTATATATTAACCAATGGAGGTGTTGATGAAAAGTGTCAAGAAATAGCTGATTTAATTGTTTTTAATAATGAGTAAACTGAAGTTTAAGGATATAATCTTTTTATTTATTTTTATTCAAATAAATAGTGCCTGCTCTTCTAATAAAGAGGAAGCTACCGTTGTCATAAAACCAAATACAGTTAATCCAGTCAACAACCAGGGTCCACTTTTAAGTTCAAACTCAACAGGAGTATTTCGTTTTACAGCAAGTGGTTTTTTTAGCAATAGAACCATAAATATTTATTATCATATTCCAGATGGAGACATAAAATCAATGCCCATATTAATGTCTTTTCATGGTGGATCAAGAAATGCTGAAGATTACCGTGATTATTGGACTGATATAGCAAATAATTCTAATTTTATGGTTTTTGCTCCCGAATTTGAATCAGGAGACTTCTCATCCGATGAGTACAACCTTGGAAATATTTTTGATGACGGAGATAACCCTAGTTTGGGAACTTATAACCCAACTGAAGAATGGACTTTCTCTATGTTAGATCCTTTATTTGAATATATAAAAAGTGAAATTAATGGATCACAAGAGACCTATAATGGCTGGGGACATTCTGCAGGATCTCAATTTCTTCATCGCTTTGTTTTATTTATGCCCGAAAGTAAATTAAATATTGCCGTTTGTTCTAATGCTGGATGGTATACTGTTCCAGAGTCAGAAATAGATTTTCCTTACGGATTAAGTAAAAGCCAAATTGCTTCATCTACTTTGAATCTAGCTTTTTCAAAAAAATTATATGTTCACTTAGCTGAAAATGATACTAATCCTAATTCATCTTCATTACGCCACAATGAAGTTGTTGACAATCAACAAGGTCTTCATAGAAGAGTAAGAGGTCGTTATTTTTATTCAACATCCAAGGAAATTGCAAACCAAAATCAAATAGAGTTCAATTGGTTAAAAACTGATGAGGTTCCTAATGTTGCTCACCAAGGAATCCTGATGGCTCAAGATGCTATTAAATATCTTTATCCTGAAGATTAATAGTTTCTATTTTTAAAGATCACTTTTATAATAAGTTCTTAAATATGTGATAAGAACTTCAGCAAAATCTTTAGAAAAAATCGTTCTATTTTCGCTTGTATCTCTAACACCAATCATATTTAACTCAATCTGAATTGCATCTACGGATCCACTATCTCTTGACCCATAGGTTGCAGTGTTGTAGCCTCCTGAAAAATAAAGTTCTCCTTGTTTAGGAGCAATGTCCTCCTTTGACGGAACTGACGCGTATCCCTTCAGTGTCAAAAAATTCCCCATCGAGAATTCTCCTGATAATAAGTCAATCAATTTTAAATTATTTAAATTATTATTTAATATACCTTTTACAGACGATTTATTTTTGAAATCTAAACTGTTAATTATTGGATTATTCATTCTCAGATCAGATGATGACAATAGATAGCCTAGTTCAATTCTTTGTTCTTCATGAGATTGTCCATGAATATCAATAACAAGTCCACTTCCAAATTGATTTTGAATTTCCATTCTAAAATCCTCTACTTGTTTGTGAAAAAGTTCCCAATATGGTCTAGTTGTTTGATCACCACAATTTGCATTATTCAAAGATCTATTTAAATCAAGTTTTTTTCGATGTAAATCATTTAATATAATAAAAGGACTGTATCCTTTAATTTTTAATTCTGACTCTATTTGCAGCGCAACATCCCTAGTATAACTGTCTCTAACAACAGTTGCCTCGCTACATGTTCTCGTTTGTATCCATTCTGGCTCTATATTTCCTCCATGGACAGAAATAATCAATAAAGGAATATCACCCTCACGAAAATCTATAAATTCAGTCCAGTCCCGTATTTCAGTAATTTGATTAATTGGTTCGACTTGTAAAGACTGATCATTTGATTTTGAACAAGAGACAGCAATAAAAAGTAAAAAAAAAAGTATTATTTTTTTCATCGTCGCATAACAATTATTATAAATATACTAATCATCTTTTAAGGCTTATAAAAGAAAGTTTGAAAATGATTAAAAATTTAAATAAATTTATTAGAGATATTGCATATCAATTCTAGCAAATTCTTAAACTTTTAAAACTATATCATGAAAAAACTGCTAATTTTTATTTTTCTAATTTCTTTATATGTCAAAGCCCAAAATGATAGTCCTAAAATAAGTGATGTTTATTCAAAAGAAATTAAACGTTTAGCTAGAACAAAAATAATTAAATCAAGCTTTGATTATATTTTTGATTTGGAATCATTTACTCACAAAAATCTAATTGAACTCACTGAAATCCCTGCACCTCCATTTAAAGAAGAGAAACGGGCTTCTAGATTTGCTGAAAAAATTAAAGAAATTGGAGTTGATTCGGTGTGGATTGATAAAGAAGGAAATGTTATCGGACTTTTAAAAGGAACAATAGGTAAAAAAACAATTGCACTAGATGCTCATCTTGATACTGTTTTTCCAGAAGGAACAGATGTTAAAACCCGCATAAGTAATGATACTATTTATGCTCCTGGAGTAGCTGACGATACCAGAGGCTTGTCTATGCTTTTGACTATTGCGAAAACACTAAAGGATAAAAATATCAAGACAAAGGATAATATCTTAATAGTAGGTACAGTTGGTGAGGAAGGATTGGGAGATTTAAGGGGGGTTAAATATTTATTTAAAAATAATAGTCCTAAAATTGACTCTTGGATTGCCATTGATGGTGGAGAAATAGGGAGAGTTAATATTAAAGCTCTTGGATCTTACAGGTATAGGGTTACTTTTAAAGGTCCAGGTGGCCATTCTTGGGGAGCTTTTGGAATGGTTAACCCTCATCATGCATTGGCATCAGCAATTGATGGTTTTATTGAATCTGCAAATAAGTATACTCTTGAAGGTCCTAAAACTAGCTATAATATCGGAATAATCAAGGGAGGAACTTCTGTAAACTCTATCCCTTTTGAGTCAATTATGGAAGTTGATATTAGATCTATAGAACCTTCAAGACTTGATGTTATGGAAGGATTACTTTATAAAGCTGTAAATAGTGGTTTAGATAAACAAAATAGTATGAAACGCTTCGGTGAACCTTTAACAGTTGTGATAGACAAAATTGGTAATCGACCCTCTGGAGAACTTGAACCAAGTCTTCCTCTAATTCAAAGAGCTCTAGCTATCACTGAGTATTTTGATAAAACTCCAAGATTAACCCGAGGCTCCACTGATTCTAATATTCCTATATCTCTTGGAATTCCTTCAGTTACTATAGGAAGAGGTGGTAGTGGAGGCAATGTTCATTCATTAAAAGAGTGGTGGTTTAATAAAGATGGTCATAAGTCTATTCAATTAGCCCTTTTATTGTTAATATCAGAAGCTGGATTAGAAAAGTAAATTTTTTATTGATTATATATCAAAGCTAAACTAACTTGTAAATTCTTAAATTAAATACTATAATTTAAATAATGCTAAGTATATAAAAGTGTATAATATTGAAATATAAACTAAAATGGTTTTGGTTAGTATTTTTTATTTTCAAAATTCATTTTGGACAAGAAACTCCCCCTCCTGTTTTAACTGCTCAAGGTGAACAAGTATACTGTCCTATATCTGAAAAATTTATAGTAACAAGCTTTGATCTTGAAAATCTGGATACTACTATTATTAATTCAGTTTATATTCAAATATCTCTAGGGTATGTTTATTCAGAGGATATACTTAAATTAAATGGCTCCCATCCAAACATAAAAAGTCAGTGGAATTCAAGTGAAGCAAAGCTAACATTAACTTCAGTTACGTTAGGGGAAAATTCAAAAGATGATCTTATAAACGCTGTAAAAGAGGTGGTTTTCTACTCAAACAACGATAACATTTCAAAAGATAAGACTTTCTCTATTACACTTGGATCCGCAAATTATCTTCCTTCAACAGGGCATTATTACGAGTTTTTTCCAAACATAAATATTACTTGGACTAATGCAAAGGAACTTGCAGAAAGCAAAAACTATTATGGAATTCAAGGTTATTTGGTTACTATTCTTTCTCAGGAGGAAGCTGATATTTCAGGAAGTTTATCTAGTGGCGTTGGATGGATTGGAGGATCTGATGAGGAGGATGAAGGCTTATGGAAATGGGTCACTGGTCCAGAAACTGGAACTGTTTTTTGGATTGGAACAAGTAGTGGGACTTCTGAGAATTATTCAAATTGGAATAATGGCGAACCAAATAATTCTGGAAATGAAGATTATGCACATATAACAGATCCATCAATAGGATTTTTAGGATCCTGGAATGACCTTCCAAATACTACTTCAACTTCTGGAGCATTTCAGGCAAAAGGATATATGGTTGAATATGGAGGCTCCCCTGGTGATCCTGAACTCCAAATTTCCTCAAGTACAAAACTTATCATAGCTAAACTAATAAGTTATGATTCTGGTGAAGCATGTTTTGGAGAGCCCATTACATTATCTGCAAGTGCAAATCATTCTGAAATTAATTGGTATGATAGTCCTGAGGGTGGGATAATTGTCAACTCAGGGGCTTCTTTTACTATTCAAATAACAGATACAACTACCTATTGGCTTGATATAATTCCAGGCGATTGTTTAAATGAAACTAGAATACCTGTTATTGCTAAAGTTAATCAATATCCTGAAATTATTGAAAGAAATCTAATTATTGAACAGTGTGATAATGACTTAATTAATGATGGGAAAACACTCTTTAATTTGAGAGCATTTGAACCATTAATTTCTCTAAATCATCAGGAAGAAATATTTGAATTTTATAACGAACCTGATTATAATATTGACTCATTAATTCTTAATCCCTCCGAATACATAAATTCTAATTTTGAAGATGAGTTATATCTAAAAATCACAAATCCTTTTGGATGTTTTGAAACTGCAAATCTTAAGCTAAAAGTTGGAGCTATTGCCATTGAATCTGATTTTTTTATTGATTATGAAAAATGTGAATCTGAATTTAAAATTCTTGGACCAGGTATTGAAGATTGGGACATCAGCACCCTCGAAAATATTAGACAAAGCCTTACCAATTCAGATCCTAAATTTTCTGCTCAAAATATAACTATAACATTTTATTTAAATGAAAATGACTCATATTTGAGACAAAATCAAATTGATGAAACAATTGACAGTTTTACTATGTATGACCCATACATTCAAAATATATGGGCTCGAATAGACAATATAGATTTTAATGAAGTATCGTGTCTGGGGATTAAAGAAGTTGCTAAACTTCACATAAAACAACTTCCTGAATTTGAATGGTTAGATAAACCAGAAGTTGTTTGTCTAAACTTAGATCCTATTTTATTAGAAGTTAAAGTTTTAGATAATAGAAATTATAAATACAATTGGACTAAAAATGATTTAAGTCTAGATGAAGGAGAAAATGGAATACTATATATAAATGAAGGTGGAGTTTATGGAGTTACTGCATCAACTTCAAGCCCTACTTATTGTTCAAAAACAATAACGATAACGTTAAAATCATCTGAAATCGCAACTCCAAATCAAGATAACTTAATTGTAATTAATCAGTCAGGAGATACTGGTTCTGTTGAAGTTGAAAAAGAAAATCTAGGTGTTGGTGATTATGAGTTTGCAATTGATGATGCTTTTGGTGTTTATCAAGATTCTTCATACTTTGAAAATTTACTGCCAGGAATACATAAAATTTATGTAAAGGATAAAAACAATTGTGGATTAGCAGAAATTGAAGCCTCAATTTTAGGTCACATGGAGTTCTTTAGTCCTAATAGAGACGGAATCAATGATTATTGGAATGTGTTGGGTGTGAGTGAAAATTTCCAATCAAAAACTAGAGTTTATGTTTATGACCGAAGAGGAAAATTATTAATTGATCTTGACCCCTTGAGTATGGGTTGGGACGGTAC
>MDSY01072124.1_pt1 | contig 24197 bp, 21 predicted proteins | sample 811131 | NCBI WGS metagenome assembly MDSY01 (sample SAMN05326643, study PRJNA326480) | marine metagenome | isolation source: seawater | place: Atlantic Ocean: South West | collected 2010
AGTTTTTTTGATAGTGCTTTTCTAACAAGATGAGAGTACTCCGTCAAGACACTTACGGTTTCACTCATGTCTATCCCACCTAGTGGAATTACATACGCCCGAGCGGTTTTTAGGTCTGGTGTCATCCTCACTTCCGTCACTGTAATGACCTTGGTGTTTATCAATGGAATTTTAGCTTCATTTCTTATAAATATTTCACCTAAATTTTGTTTAACTAATTCACCCACTCTAAGTTGTCTCTGCGAATAAGCATTTGCTTGGCCATTTTTTTTCATTATATTTTTCTCTCGATTTTTTCAGATTGATAGGACTCTATTATATCTTTTTCTTTGAAATCAATAAAGTCTTTAAGGCTTATTCCACATTCTAATCCAGACTTAACTTCCTTTACTTGATTTTTTTCTCTGAATATACTTGATATCTCACCATCGTAAACAACTATTCCATCTCTAATTATTCTTGCTTTAGATTTATTTTTAATTTCACCTTCTAAAACTTTTGAGCCTGCTATTTTACCAGCGTCAGAAACTTTAAATACTTTTTGTATTTCAGCAGATCCACTTACTGTTTCTTTGATGTCTGGCTCCAATAAACCCGACAATCCTTTTTCGATAAATTCTAAAGCTTCGTATATTATATTGTAATACTTTATTTCAACTCTCTGTTCTTCAGCTAATTTTTTAGCTTCCCGATTAGGTTTAACGTTAAATCCGATTAATAGTGCATGCGAAGCTTTTGCAAGTGAAACGTCTGTTTCATTTATCATACCAATGTCTGATAAAATTATATTTGCTTTGACTTCAGCATGTTCAATTTTGTTAATAGCCATTTTTAACGCTTCGCTTGAACCTTGTACATCAGACTTGATTATAATATTTAATTCTTCTTTGCTGTCTTGATTTTCAAATAAATTTGTTTTGTCTTTAGCTTTAAGAATATTATTTTTTCCTGCTGAATTATCTTTTCTAAACTCAGCTATCTCTTTAGCTTTATCTTCACTCTCTGTAACTAAAAATTCCGCTCCAGCAAAAGCTGAGTCGTTCATTCCTAAAATTTCTACTGGCATAGAGGCAGTTGCTTTATTTACAATCAAACCCTCATGGTTAATCATAGCTCTTATTTTACCCCAAGTATTTCCACACACAAAGTGATCCCCTCTTTTAAGTAAGCCATTTGTAATTAAAATTGTAGAAACAGGTCCTTTACCCTTGTCTATTTTAGATTCAATTACTACTCCTGATGCCTGATCTGTTGAAGAGGCTTTCAAATCTAAAATCTCTGACTGTAATAATATACTTTCTTTTAACTTGGCTAAATTTTGTTTTTGCGTAGCAGAAACTTCAACAAATAAAGTTTCCCCACTTAAATCTTCTGCAACTAATTCATATTTCATTAATTCATTTTTAATTTTGCTTATATTTTTATTTGGTAAATCACATTTGTTTATTGCAACAATTATTGGTACCTTAGCTGCTTTGGAGTGTTGTATGGCCTCAACAGTTTGAGGTTTAATTCCATCATCAGCTGCAACAACTAATACAACAATGTCTGTTATTTTCGAACCTCTGGCTCTCATTTCTGTAAAGGCAGCATGTCCCGGTGTATCAATAAACGTTATAATACCATCCTTTTCAGTTTTAACTTGATAAGCTCCAATGTGCTGAGTAATGCCACCATGTTCGTTAGAAACTACATTAGCATCTCTCAATGCATCTAATAAAGATGTCTTTCCATGATCAACGTGTCCCATAATTGTAACTACTGGAGGTCTTTTTATAAGATTTTCTCCTTGAAGTTTTACTTTTTTATTTATTTCTAAATTAGGAGCTTCCTCTAATACAGCTTTATGTCCAAATTCCTTAACTATATATTCAGCAGTGTCTTTATCAATAACATGATTTATCGTGGCCATAACTTTCATGTTAAACAAAAACTTAATTACATCGCTCGATCTTTCCGCCATTCTGTTCGAGAGTTCTTGTATTGAAATTTGTTCGGGTACTTTTACATCTCTTAAAACTTTTTTAAATTCTTTTCTTTCATCAGTATCAGTGCTTTTTTTTTCTTTAAGCCGCGCCCTTTTAACTGATGCTAAACTTCTTTGTTTGATTTCTATTTCCTCAACATTTAAAGCTCTAGATATTGTTAGTTTGAAGTCTTTTTTGTCTATAGGCCCTTTTAGCTTTAACTTGCTTTTAGAAGGTGCTTTTTCATCTTTTTTTATAAATGCTTTAGTAGCTTGCTGTTCGACAAATTTTCTTGCAAAATTTTTTTTAATTGGTTTTTTAAATGTTGAGCTTGAAGAATTTGAATCTCTTTGAGCTCTGAATGGTTTTTTTTTATCAATGGAGAAGCTTTTTTTTCCACCTGAACCCAAAGAAGATAAATTAATTTTTTTAGGTACAGAGGTAGATATAGTTAATGTCTTTTTTTTATCTTTTTTATCATCCATAATTTTATTTAAATACTATTTCCCTGGCCGACATAATTAATTGATCTGCCTCTTCTCTTGAGAGTGAAAATTCTTCTAAATATCCGTCTATTCTTAATTTTTTTCCTTTAATTTCATCAAAGCCACCAATGAGTTCATCTGAGGATAAGTCTGCAAAATCACTGAGTTTTTTTATGTTTCTTTGACCTAATAATACTAACATTCCTTGTGTTATCCCCTTGAGGTTTATTAAGGATTCTTCAACACCTAATTCTTTAAGTTTTTTTGAAACTGCTTCTTTTTCTTTTACTAAATTTTCTTTTGATCTGTTAATAAGCTCTTGAGCAGTGCCCTCATCAATACCTTCTATTTTAGATATATCGTCAATATTTGATTGTGATATCTCTTCAATTCCTAAAAAGCCCTCTGAAACTAATAACTGTCCTAAAGTTTCGTCCACTTCTAGATTTTTAATCAATCCTTCTGTTTTTTCTTTAAACTCAGTCTGTCTTCTCTCGGAGTCTTCTTTGTCAGTTAAAATATCAATTTCAAAATTTGTAAGTTTGGAAGCTAACCTAACATTTTGACCTCTTCTTCCGATCGCTTTACTTAAATTTTCTTCAGTTAAAATTACATCTATTCTTTTATTTTCTTGATCAATTAAAACCTTTTGAATCTCTGCGGGTGATAAAGATTCTGAGATTAAAGTAGGTAAATCTTCTGTCCACTTTATTATATCTATCTTTTCACCATGAAGTTCGTTAACAATTGTTTGCACTCTACTCCCTCTCATGCCTACACACGCGCCTACAGGGTCAATTGAATTATCTACAGAACTCACACATATCTTAGCTCTACTGCCAGGGTCTCTAGCTACTGATTTAATTTCTATTACACCTTCATAAATTTCTGGTACTTCTTGAAAAAACAATTTTGCTAAAAATTGAGGATGAGCCCGAGAAAGAAAAATTTGGTGACCTTTTAATTCTTTTTTAACTTCATAACAGTATGCTTTTACTCTATCACCTGTCTTAAGAATTTCTCTGGGTATTAGCTCATCTTTTTTTATAACACCTTCAGCTCTACCAAGATCAACTATTACATTTCCATATTCTAATCTTTTGATTATTCCACTTAAAATTTGATCTTGTTTTTCAATAAAATCTTCATATTGTCTATTTTTTTCAGCTTCCTTAACTTTAAAACTTATAACTTGCTTCGCACTTTGTGCGGCTATTCTACCAAAATCTATTTGGGGTAATTCTTCATATAATTTATCTCCTATTTTTAAATCAGGATTTTTATCTATTTTTTTAGCATCGGCTAATAAAATTTCTTTATTTAGATCATCAGTATTTTCTACAATTTCTAAAACTTTTTTAATTTTTATTTCTCCGCTTTCTCTATCAATAGTAACTTCTATAGTGTTATCATTACCAAATTTAGTTAATGCAGCTTTTTGGATAGCACTTTCCATCGACTCTATTACTATTTCTTTGTCTATAGATTTTTCGTTAGCAACAGCCTCAACTATTCTTAGTAACTCTAATTTATCCAACCCTCTATTTAGCATTTTTTCCTTTTTTTCTATTTTCCAAAAAAAAATGGGCTAAAGCCCATTTGTAAATTTAAAATTTTCTTAGTTTTAATGAATAATTGTGGCTTTTACAAGTTTACAGTTTAAAAATATTTATTTTATCTGTTTTTTCCCATGAAAATTGACCATTATTTGATGGCTTTCTACCAAAATGTCCATATGAAGAAGTTACTTCGTATATTGCCTTATTTAAACCTAGCAGCTCCCTTATTCCTCTAGGAGATAAATCAAAATTTTCTTCTATAAGTTTTTTTACGTGATTAGTTTTTCCTAAATCTTTATCATCTAATTTTACATAAACAGATAAAGGTTTTGAAACTCCTATCGCATAAGCAAGCTGTATCAGGCATTTTTCTGAAACTCCAGCAGCTACAATATTTTTAGCAAGATATCTTGCGACATAAGCAGCTGATCTATCTACTTTTGTAGGATCTTTTCCCGAGAAAGCTCCTCCTCCATGAGGAGCTGCCCCCCCATAAGTGTCGACAATTATTTTTCTTCCAGTTAAACCTGTGTCTCCGTCTGGGCCACCTATGATAAATTGTCCTGTTGGATTAATATAAATATCTTTTTCTTTCAATTCTTTTAAAAAGTTTTCAGGTATGGATTTTTTTATATAAGGAATAATTAATTCTTTCACTTTTTCTTGATTTAAATCTTTAGAATGTTGAGTAGAAATTACTACAGAAGTTACTTTAGTAGGTTTTCCATTTTCATAGAACATAGTAACTTGGCTTTTAGAGTCTGGCTCTATTCCTTTTAATGCTCCTGACTTTCTGTCTGATGCCATTAATCTTAAAATTTTATGAGAAAAATGTATCGGGGCTGGCATTAAATCATCTGTTTCTTTGCAAGCGTAACCAAACATAATTCCTTGATCGCCCGCACCCTCATCTTTGTTGTCTTTTGAATCTACTCCCATAGCAATGTCAGAGGATTGTGAGTGTAAATATGATTCAATTTTAGTTTGATCCTTCCAACTAAATCCCTCTTGATCGTAACCAATTTCTTTAATGCAATTTCTAACTTTTTGAATTATTTCCTCTTTTTTAATCTCTGGACCTCTAATCTCTCCTGCTAATATAACTCTATTTGTAGTAGTTAAAGTTTCACAGGCTACTCTAGAGTAAGGATCTTTAGATAGATAGCTATCGACAACCATATCTGAAATTCTATCACAGACTTTGTCCGGATGTCCTTCAGATACAGATTCGCTAGTAAATAAATAATTTTTATCAGTCATATAATTTATTTCTTAATGTAAAAAAGATAAGCACATATGTAAATAAAAGAACAAAAAATATCAAATCATTTTTATTTTTAAAATCATTGCTAATTAACGGTATATTTAATTCTATATTGCCTGTTTCATTAGGTTCCAACCTTTTTATTATTTTTCCATTATTGTTTATAAAAACACTCACGCCTTTATTGGCTGATCTAGCAAGATAAACATTGCCTTCTACTGCTCTAAAAATTGACTTTGCCAAATGCTGGTAAGGACCGATAGTCTCCCCAAACCAAGCATCTTCTGATATGTTTACTATTAAGTTTATGCCCTTACTAGACTTTTGCAAAAGTTCTGGGAAAATAATTTCGTAACATATCAAAGGTAAAATCTCAAAATCATTTATAAATAAATTTGGTTGTTTTCCGCCTTTAGAAAAAGATCCAAAACCTTCTGTAATCTTTTTTAATCCAATTTTGCTCAAGTATGTTTCAATAGGCAAAAACTCTCCAAAAGGTACTAGTTTTTTTTTGTTGTACCTATAAATTATTTCAAATTTATTATTTATAACTACAAAACTATTATAAAGATTATCTTCTTGTTTTGTGTTAACACCAAAAACTATCTTGTGATTTTCTGAAAAATTACTTTTTATAATTTCTTTATATTTCTTAATTTCAGAAAATGTATAACCAGTAAAAACTCCTTCAGGCCAAATAAAAATAGTTTTTTTATTTTTATCTACTTCGCTATACTTAACTAATTTTTGCATCAGATCACGTATTTCTTGGTCTGTTAAATTATACTTTAAATCAAAGCTAGGAGAAATTATTTTTACATGCATAAATTTATTTTTACTATTTAGGTTTAGTGCATCTATATTTTTATTAATAACTAAAGAACCGTAAAGATAATTAGCAAAAAATAAAAATATTATAGAAAAAAAGAAAAAATAATTAACTTTATTTTTTTTAAAAACTATCAATAACGTTGAACAAAATACCGTTAATATAAATAAGTTAAAAGCAAACAAACCTATCACGTTTAAAATCTGCAATGTTTCAGGGAACCAAGACCAGCTATACGCCCATAGGTTCCATGGAAATCCGGTTAGTATTTTACTTCGAGCATAATCCATAAAAGCAAATGAGCTACAAAATATTAATACTGAAGTTATATTATTTTTTAAAAATGGAGCTAAAATCAATGTAGATAAACCAAAAAAGATACCTAGAAATAACGGAATTAGAACGAGTGAAAATATTATTAAATGTTTAAAACTTTCATCAAAAGTCAATGAATGTGAAATCCAATAGTTACCTGCTAAAAAAAAGCCTACACCAAACATATATCCTATAAAAAAAATATTTTTAAAGTATGGTTTTTTTCTGTACTTGCTTTTTGATTTTTTAATTACAAATGTGATGATCAAGAAAAGGCATGGTATTGAAAAGAAATTAAAGAATGTAAGATTAAAAGGTTGAAAACTGAGAATAGATATCACGCCTAATAGGAAGGGAATAATAAAAATAATTATTTTTTTACTATTTAATATTTTATAAAACATATTTTATTTTATTAAATTAAATAATTTTTTTTCTACTTTATTCATTTTTAAATGAGCTTTTGTAGTTTCGTGCGTATTGCCTATTAAATGAAGAAACCCATGTATCCAAAGTTTGTTAAATTTTGCTTTGTCTATAATGTTTAATTTTTTATTTTCAACTTTGTTTAAATTGACAATTATATCCCCTAAATAAAAATTAATTTTTTTTTTATTTAGACTTTCAATAGTTTTTTTTTCATAGAATGGAAATGATAAAACATCGGTAATTTTATTTTTATTTCTAAATTTTCTATTTAAATTTTTTATCTCACGATTTCCACTAAGCATCAAAGTAAAATCTACTATCTTGTTTTTAAAAAAAATATTTTTGGCGTTAATTTTTTTTACTCTTTGGGAAATATAAGTATCAGGTCTTTTAATGTATTTTTTCCAGTTTTTTTCACTGACGGCAACATTAACTTTTATCATTGGAGTTTTTTTGATAAGCTTGTATTATTTTAGCAACTAAAGGGTGTCTAACTACATCTGTATGGTCAAAATCCACTATTTTAACTTCTTTAATTTTTTCTAGTACTTCTTTCGACCTACTGAGACCTGAATCTTTTTTGTTTATTAAATCTACTTGGGAAGGGTCTCCATTAACTACTAGTTTAGAGTTTTCTCCAATTCTTGTGAGAAACATCTTTATCTGCGTAGCTGTTGCATTTTGAGCTTCGTCTAAAATTGCAAATGAATTCTTTAGTGTTCTTCCACGCATAAATGCTAGCGGTGCAATTTCAATTTCCCCGTTTTCAATTTTTTTTTGAATTTTTTCAAATCCAAAAAGTTCATACAAAGCATCGTATAGAGGCCTTAAGTATGGATCTACTTTTTCTTTCATGTCTCCAGGTAGGAAGCCAAGTTTTTCTCCTGCTTCAACAGCTGGTCTTGAAAGAATTACTCTTTCCACTTTTTTTTCCATTAGCATTGTGATTGCTACCGAAACTGCTAAAAAACTTTTTCCTGTTCCAGCTGGACCTAGCGCTAAAATTATATCGTTTTCTTTTAAAGCTTTTATATAATCAGATTGCTTTTTTGAGCGCGCAATGACTGATTTCCTTGGTGTTTTTATAAGTTGTTCTAAAGATTGAATATTTGATTTTTGGTCTTTGTAAAAATTTTTATTCACTGAAAGAACTATATCATTTTTTTCTATAAGATTTGTTAAAAGAAACTTGTCTATAAGAAATTTAATAGAGTCAAATACTTGGGTAATATCCTCTGTTTTTCCTTTTACTGTAATCGAATTTCCTCTAAAAAATATTGTTGTATCGGTAATTTTTTCAAGTTTTAATAGATTTTCATTAAATTCACCTACTATTGCCATAAGTAAAGTATTGTCTAATATTTGAATATTAATTGTTTCTTTATCAACTTTTTTAAAGATAAAATTATTATTTAATTTTCTTATTTTATTCATTTATTAAAATCATGCTACTGAAACATTCATACCATCTACAAAATCGCCAAACAAAGTATTATGATTAAATGATTTAATCTTAATGTTGATAATTTTTCCCACAAGACTTGTTTTGCTACTAACTATAACAGAATTTAAGTATTCGTCTCTTCCAAAATATTTATCTTGATCCTTAAGTTTATTTTCAAACAAGACTTTAGCACTTGAGTTGATAATTGTTTTTCTGTATTTTTTTTTGATTTCTGCAGCTATTTTTTGGAAATTTAATAACCTTGTTTTAGCTACTTTAGAATTAACTAAATTTAATTCTGCCGCTGGTGTTCCTGGTCTTTGACTGTATATAAATGAATATGAATTAATAAATTTAACTTTCTTTATCAAAGAAACTGTATCTTCAAAATCTTTTTCGGTTTCGCCTGGATAAGCAACTATGAAATCACTTGAGAATTTTATAAATTTATTTCTTTTTTTTAATTTTTCTACAATGTTTAAATAGTCATTTAAAGTGTGCTTTCGATTCATTTCTTTAAGAATTTTAGTAGAACCGCTTTGTACTGGTAAATGTAATAGTGGCATAAGTTTTTTACAACTTCCGTGCACTTCTATTAAGTCATCGGTAACATCATTTGGGTGTGATGTAGTATATCTTATTCTCTCTATTTTATTAATATTATTAAGTTCAAGAATTAAATGTGATAATCTTTTATTATCATAATTGTATGCATTAACATTTTGACCTAGTAAAGTTATTTCTTTGACACCATTAACTGCAAGTTGCTTTGCTTCTGATATAATTTCGTCAAAAGATCTGGAGTGCTCAGGTCCCCTTGTGTATGGAACAACGCAGAATTTACAAAACTTGTCACAACCTTCTTGTATAGTTAAAAAGGAGGAAACTTTAGAGTCAGTGTTTTTTACGAGTTTTAATTTATCAAATTTTTCAATTACTTCAAAGTCAGTTGAATTAATTCTATTTTTTTCTCTTTCAATTTTTTTAATAATTGATGAAACTTGATGGTAAGATTGAGGTCCTATAACACCGTCTATGTACTTTTCTCTTTGGAGCATCATTTCCCCTTCTGCCTGTGCAACACAACCAGTAACTAATAAAATAGGTTTTTTTTTATTTTTAAATTCTTTTTTTACTCTTCCTACGTCATGATAAACTTTATCTGTTGCTTTTTCTCTAATGTGACAAGTATTTAAAATATAGCAGTCTGCATCTGCAGCTACTTTAGTTGGGACATAACCTATATCTTTTACTAAGTCTAGAATACGGTTGCTATCGTAAACATTCATTTGACATCCAAAAGTTTTGATAAATATTTTTTTTAACAATTTATTTTTTTATTTTTGAACCATATAGTTCTAATTTATGATCAACTAATTTATATCCTAATTTTTTTGCAATTTTATATTGCAATTCTTCAATGTCTTTATCTACAAACTCAACAATATCTCCAGTGTTTATGTCAATTAGATGATCGTGATGCTCATCTGTTGATGGTTCATATCTTGATTTACCTTCTTTAAAATCATGCCTTTCAATTATTCCCGATTCTTCCAAAAGTTTAACGGTACGGTAGACAGTGGCAATGCTAATTTTGGTGTCCACTAAACTAACTCTTTTATGCAGCTCATCAACATCAGGATGATCCTTAGATCCAAAAGTAAGTTTTGAATCAGACATGACTTTTGCTATTAACTTTCTCTGATCTGTTAATCTTACACCTTTTGCTTTACACTTTTCTTCAATAGAACTCATAATTTTACGTAACTTAACTTAAATATACTGGTTTGATCAATTTATTTTCTAAAAGATTTTTTTTAATTAAAAGTTCTATATTTTTGAGGTTAAATTCGACTAAATCTGAATTATTATACCCATAAAGCTTAGCACCTCTAGATAGTTGTAACCCTTTGGCTACCGTCAAAGATGTTCTTATAGCTGAAAAACTCCCAGGGCCAACATTAACAATTATCGAAAGAGTTTTATCGATCTTCAAATTATGCTTTTTGGTAATTGTTAATAAATGACTAACAAACATATCATTACTTCTAATATTAGTTTGTAATTTATGTATAAAAAAATTATTATTATATTTTAACCCAATAGAGTCATTTTTGCCTGTGCAGTTCATTATTAAAAAATTATTTATCATTTCATTAGTTATAAGTTTTTTAACTGTTCCTAACAATTCTTATTCTTCATCTCTTTCTATTAAAGACTATGGGATTATTTCATTAATGTATCATAGATTTAATGAAAATAAGTACCCTTCAACTAATATTAGAATGGACGACTTTAAAAAACATATTGAAATGATCGAAAAAGAAAAAATTATTTTTATTAACGCTAATAATTTTAGTGAAAGTATAAATTCTAGAAAAAATGAAAGAAAGATTTTGCTAACAATTGATGATGCTTTTCTTTCTTTTTACGAACACGCTTGGCCATTCCTAAAAAAGAAGAAAATACCCTTTATATTGTTCGTGAGCACAAGAGAGATCGGCAGTTTCAATTATATGAACTGGAAACAACTTAAGGAAATATCAAAAGAAGAGTTTGTGCATATTGGTAACCATAGTCACACTCATGATTATTTAATAGACCTAACTAATCAACAAATTAAAAATGACATAATAAAATCGATTTCTTTACTGAAAAAAAATTTAGGGTATGAAACAAGTTTTTTTTCTTACCCATTTGGTGAGTATAGTTCTGAATTTAAAAAAATAATTAAAAACTTTAATTTTAAATATGCATTTGGTCAACATTCAGGGGTCATAGATGAAACAAAAGATTTATTTGAGTTACCTAGATTTCCGGTAAATGAAAAATATGGTGAATTAAATAGATTTAAACTATTATTAAAAACTCTACCTTTTAAATTTAAAAGGATAAGTCCTGCTGAAAAATATATAGACAATTCTTCGAATCCACCAAAAGTATTTATTGAATTTTTTAAAGATATAGAAAATTTAAAAAATATTAATTGTTACTCAAATGAAATGAACCAGTGGAGACATTCTAAAATCAATTTTATCAGTGACTATGAAGTTGAAATTATTTTAAAAGGAAAATTTATTTCTGAGAGGGGACGTATAAACTGTTCACTTAGGGATGAAACTGGATTTTGGCGATGGTTAGGAATTCAATTTGTAGTTAAAGAAAAATAGTATTTAAAGATTTATTTCTCTTTTCTCTACAGAAGTTGTTAATTTTACTTCTTCAAAATCAAATAATGAATTTTGCTCAATAATTTGTTCCAGTATTTTAGTATATTCTTTTCCATTTTGAGCATAACTATTTAGTGTATGTATTAATTTTAATCCTTTTATATCTTTGTTTTTTTGTCTTAGTTGACTTCGTTTATCTCTAAACTCTTTATACCCCTTGTGTGTATTTAAATTATTTTTATAGGCTTTAACAGACGCTCTAAGTATAGGGAATCTGAGTATTTTATGAGTTTGACCCTCAACTCTAAGCAGAGGTTCTATCCCTTTACCATTCCAGGTCCACTGACCAAAAATTGCGTTACCTTCTAGTGCAAACCTTGAAGTTCCCCATCCACTTTCCTTCGCAGCTTGAGCTAATGCTATTGAAACAGGTATAATATCCATTCTTTTGTTTAACTCTTTAATATCTCCATTTTTAACTTTATATTCTCTAAATTTCTGCCTTAGCCATAACTTTTCTTTGTCACTGGTAATTCTAACTTTCATTATTTTATTTAACTTATACCTATCATCTGAAATTTTTTGATTTTCTGCCACAACTAAAGGTAAAATTATTTTAATGAATGTCTCTTTTTTTAATTTAACACTCTGTATTTCATCTAAGTCCTTGGGAAATTGAGTGAAATAAATAGGTTTTACTTTTTTTTCATCTCGAACTTTTTTAAGATCATATTTAACATCGTCAAATAAATTTAAAACTGTTTCTGTTTTTAAATTTAAATTGGGTAGAATTAACTCACTAAGTTGATTTGGTTTTTTTTGCTTAGGTATTTCTTTTTTTTCAGGTATTTTTGCTATTTCTTTTTTTGGTTCTTTTTTTTCAGGTATTTTTGCTATTTCTTTTTTTGGTTCTTTTTTCAGAATTTTATTAACATTATTTTCTGATTGTTCAGTAAGCAAATTTTTATCACTATCAAAGTTTTTAAAAACCTCTAACCCAAACATAATTAAAGATATTGAGACGGTTAGAGCGGCAACAGAAGCAACAATCGTGTTTGCTTTTTTTTCTTGCACTTTAAAATTATAAAAGCCATTTAGTATACTTATTGTTTTTCTATTTACAGATGAGCAGAATTTGAAAAAAGAAATTACAACTGAACTAATTAGACTATCTATATTTTTAAACAAAGATATTGCAGATTTTTTAATTCCAAATATTGAATAATAAAAAATATTATTAATTTTGTTGCCCATTTCATAGAATGGTTTTGTTATTCTCTTTGATTGAATTTCTAATATAGTTTTATGTATTTCTTTTGGTACAGGAACTTTATTTTTTCTTAAAATTAATTCTAGTTGTAGAACTGTTAAATTTTTTTTTACTTTGATATAATTTTTTACTTCAGAAATATTATATATTCTTGCAAGCTCTAAAAGTTTTTCTCTGTAACTAACAATTTTTTTCATTTTATATAGCCTCTACTGACTTCACATCTTTTATATAATGACAAAGTAAATTCTGAACACCTTGTTTAAGCGTCATAAGTGAGCTTGGACAACCAGAGCAACTTCCTTGCAGCTCCACTTTTACAACACCATTATCAAAAGATTTAAATTTTATATCACCGCCGTCTCTTGCAACTGCTGGTCTTATTTTGCTATCTAATATGTCCTTAATTTGCTGCACAATATCATCAGAGTTGTCTTGTGATGAGCTGTCTTTTTTCAAACCTTTCAATATCGGTTCTTTATTTTTTTCAAAATAATTATTTATATGTGAAATAACCATGGGTTTAAGTACGGCCCAGTTTGTATCGCTACTTTTTTTTACTGATAAAAATGTTTCAGAGAGCAAAATTAATTCTACTCCCTTAATACTTAAAAGTTCCTTAACAAAAATGTTCTTAATTTTTGAAATATCTTTTTTTTGAAACTCTTCAGTGCCAATTTCTGAAATTATTTGTTCCGATATAAATTTAAGGGAATTAGGATTTGGCGTTAGTTCTGTGACAATCATAGATTAGTTATATTATATTAAACCAATTATATCACGTACCTTTTTTAAATTTTCTTCAGCTTGTAGTTGAGCTTTTTCAGCACCTTTTTTCAAAACATTTTTTAAAAACGCTTTATCTTCCATTAATTCCTTAATTTTTTTACCTATAGGACATATTTGATCGATTAATGCCTCTGATATTTTAGTCTTAACATAAGAAAATTCTTTTCCTGACATTTCATTTAATACATTTGAAAAAGTATTGCCGGTAACATCTCTGTAAATATTTAATAGATTTAAAGCTTCAGGTCTGCCATCTAACTCTTTTTCACTCCCAGGTATTGGGGCTGAATCTGTTTTGGCTTTTTTTATTTTTTTTACTATTTCTTCAGCGCTGTCTTTGAGATTAATTCGTGAATAATCAGACTCTTCTGATTTACTCATTTTTTTTGTTCCATCTCTTAAGCTCATTACTCTTGATATATTTTTTTGAATCAATGGTTCTGGCAAGGGAAAAAAGTTTCCACACTTAAAGTCATTGTTAAATTTTTGCGCTATATCTCTAGATAGCTCTAAATGTTGTGTTTGATCAGATCCTACAGGAACGTGCGTAGATCTATAAAGTAAGATGTCAGCGGCCATGAGGTTAGGATAAACATATAATCCCACATTAGCTTTTTCTTTATCGCTGCCAGCTTTATCTTTGAATTGGGTCATTCTGTTTAACCAGCCAATTTTAGATATACAATTAAATATCCATGCTAATTCAGTATGCCCGCTAACAGCAGACTGATTGAAAATTATACTTTTATCAGGATTGATCCCAGATGCTAAAAAACACGCTGTTGTTTCTAATGTATTTTCTTTTAAACTATTTGGGTTCTGAAGTACTGTAATCGCGTGTAAATCTACAACACAATAAATACATTTTGAATCTTTTTGAAGCGAAACAAAGTTCTTGAGAGCTCCCAAGTAATTACCTAAATGTAAGTTACCAGTAGGTTGAACGCCAGAAAAAACTAATTTTTTTTCACTCATATTAATTTGTTTTATAATTTTTTATTTTTAATACACCTAATAAATAACATGATATCAAATAAATTGTTGCTACAAAACTAACAATAAATAAAAGATAAATTGACTTATATTTATTAAAATAATCTAAACTTTCAGTAAAATAATCCAACCCGATGGTCAATATTGCAGACATTAACAAAGTTGAAATAAAAATCTTCAGGATAGTTTTTATAAAATTAAGCTTGAATAAAAAAGATAAATATTTACGTAAAAATATAAAGTAAAGCATAACTCCTATCCACGTAGAAACAGATGTGGCAATAGGAATTATTATAAAACCTATTTGTTTAAAAAGACTTAAGCTAATGATTACATTAAGAATGACAATTAAAAACGAAAGATAAAATGGAATTTTCGTATTGTCTCTTGCAAAGAAAAAATTAGAAAGAACTTTTATTAAAGCAAACGCAGGTATCCCATAACCAAAGTATTTTAGAGCTTTGGCGGTTGCTATTACATTTTCTTTTGAAAAAGAACCATATCCAAAAAGAGAATTAACTATCTCTTCTGATGCAATAATAAGGCCTAAGCTAGCAGGTACTGAAAGTAATAAACATAATTCTATAGTTTTGTTTTGAATTTTATGAATTAGTAATTTGTTTTTTTTTTTAATTGCCTTGGCTAGCACAGGTAAAGAAACTGTACTTACTGCTATTCCCGCAATTGCTAAATTTATTTGGTAAACTCTATCTGCATAGTATAAATATGAAACCGCACCTGCTTCGAAAGAAGCTATTATTGTGCCAATCAAAATATTTATCTGGGTTACGCCTGATGAAAAAATACTAGGTAAGAGTTTTTTAACAAAAAACTTTACTTTTAAAGTAATAGCCGGATTTATTTTTAATCTTGGCTTATAATATTTATTGGTAAAATATATTAAAAATATTAGTTGAAATAATCCTGATAGAGTTACCCCATAAGAAAGATTTTTAGCAAAATCAAATTGAAATGAGTATGAAATTAACAAACTTAAAATCAAAATAATATTTAAGATTATTGGTGCTGCTGCAGCAGCTGCAAATTTATTATTTGAATTCAGAATTCCAGCAAAAAAAGATGACAAACTCACAAAAAATAAAAAGGGGAACGTAATTCTTGTTAATTCTACAGCAAGATCAAATTTTTCAAAATCACCAAGGAAACCTGGTGCTATAATATAAACTAGGTACGGTGTAAATATTTCAACTATGACCACGATAAATAAAAGTGATAGAGTTAGAAGGCCAAGAACATCGTCCGCAAACTTTTTACCATTTTTTTTACCTTTAATTTTTTCTGATACATAACTAGGAATAAATGCAGCATTAAACGTTCCTTCGGCAAACAACCTTCTAAAAGTATTTGGTAATCTAAAAGCTACAAGAAAGGCATCGGCATACAAAGAAGCTCCTAAGAAAATAGCTATTAATATATCTCTAATATATCCAAGTAACCTACTAATTAGGGTATAAAAAGTAAAAATAGATGCAGAAGATAACAAGTTCATAACAGTTCTAAATTAAGCCACAAATTAAAATTAATAGTGATTTATTCTAAATTATATTACATACTTAAATTTTTAAATGACAAAAAAATCTAAAATAGACCATTATTCTGATAAAGAAGCTCTGGACTTTCATATAAGTGGAAAGTCAGGCAAAATTGAGGTTAATTCTTCAAAACCCTTAGTAACAAAAAGAGACTTGTCTTTAGCCTACTCACCTGGGGTAGCCGCGCCAGTAAAAGAAATAGCTAAAAATCCAGATGCAGCTTATGACTATACAAGTAAGGGAAATCTGGTTGCTGTAATAAGTAATGGCTCTGCAATTCTCGGGCTTGGAAACCTTGGTGCTCTTGCTTCAAAACCTGTAATGGAGGGCAAGGCAGTTTTATTTAAAAGATTTGCAGACATAGATTCTATTGATATTGAAATCGACAGTTCAGATGTTGATGAAATAATTAATACGATTAAAAATATAGGAAATACATTTGGAGGTATTAATTTAGAAGATATTGCTGCACCAGATTGCTTTATAATCGAACAAAAATTAAAGGAACTTTTGGATATACCAATATTTCATGATGACCAGCATGGTACAGCCATTATTACTACAGCAGCCCTTATAAATGCCTTAGATATTTCAAAAAAAAATATTGCAGAAGTAAAAATTGTTGTTAATGGAGCTGGAGCTTCCGCTCAAGCTTGTGCTAAACTTTTTATAAGTTCTGGTGCCAAACCAGAAAATATAATTATGTGTGATCGTAAGGGAGTAATTTATCAGGGAAGAGATAATGTTGATCAATTCAAATCAGCTCATGCTAATAAAACTAAATTAAGAACTTTAGGAGAGGCAATTAAAAATGCAGATGTTTTTCTAGGATTATCAGCAAAAGATTCGGTTTCAAAAGAAATGATTAAATCAATGGCTAAAAATCCGATAATTTTTGCTTGTGCTAATCCTGACCCAGAAATAAAACCTGAAAGCATTTTAGAAGTAAGAAATGATGCAATTATTGCAACTGGCAGATCAGACTACCCTAATCAAGTAAACAATTTAATAGGTTTTCCGTATATATTTAGAGGTGCTCTTGATGTTAGAGCGATAGAAATTAATGAAGAAATGAAAGTTGCAGCAGCTAAAGCTATAGCGCTCTTGGCAAGAGAAGATGTTCCTGATGAAGTTGTAGCTGCCTACGGTGGGGACAGACCGAAATATGGCAAGGAGTATATTATTCCATCAACTTTTGATCCTAGGCTTATAAGCGTTATACCGGCTGCAGTAGCTGACGCTGCTATGAAGAGCGGGGTAGCAAGAAAAAAAATAGACAACTTAGAATCTTACAAAGATGAATTAACTAATCGATTAGATCCATCAATGTCTTTAATGCAAGGAATTAATGCTAAAATAAGAAAAAATCCAAAAAAAGTTATATTTGCTGAAGGAGAAGATGTAAATATGCTTAAGGCAGCAATTGAATTTGGCAAAAATAAATTAGGTATCCCTATATTGATTGGAAATGAAAATAGAATCAGAGAACAACTGAAGATGATAGGTTTGGATGAAAATTATGATATCGAAATAGTTAATTCTACAGATAAAAATAAAAGAGATAAATATGTAAAATATTTATATAAAAAACTTCAAAGAGATGGGCAGCTCGAACGAGATGTTGATAGGTTAGTTAGAAATGATAGAATAGCATGGGGATCTTCTATGATTGCTTGTAAAGATGCTGATGCTATGGTTACAGGTAACATAAGACATTATGCAGCCTCAATAGAAAAACTTAAAAAAGTGGTAGAGCCAAGAGCGGGGGAAGAAATATTTGGTATGACCATGTTAATTTCAAAAGGTAAAACGATTTTAATAGCAGACACAAATGTTAAGGATTTTCCTTCGGCAGAAAGACTTGTAAATGTCTCTATTTCCTGTGTTAGAGTTTCAAGGTTATTTGGATTTGATCCTAAAGTCGCTTTTTTATCTCATTCAACTTTTGGGAAGCCTGTTTCAAAAAACACGAAACATGTAAGAGATGCAATCGATATATTGAAAACAAAAAAAGTGGATTTTGACTTTGACGGGGAAATGCAGCCAGATGTGGCTTTAAATCCAATTTATCAAGAGATATATCCTTTCTCTAAAATAGTTGGAAATGCCAATATATTAATTATGCCCGCGTTACATAGTGCTGCTATTTCGACAAAATTAATGAAATCTTTTGGTGGGGCAAAATTAATCGGTCCATTATTAATTGGTCTAGGTATGCCCATAGAAGTAGCACCACTAAGGTCTTCTACTTCAGACATTATAAACTTAGCTTCAATAGCTGCCTACTCTTCAGACGTTATTAAGTATTAAAAGTTAATTCTTATATCTACTTAATTCAGATACTAAATAAATAGTTGGAATCACTTCTTTAACATTATAAATTTTATTTGCTTCTTCAAGAACTTCTTTTTTTTCATCTTCAGTAAAAGAAATTCCAAATATATAAATTTTTTTGTTTATAGTTTCTAAGGTATAGTTCGAAGAACTTACTAATTTATTTAGGAATAACGCTGTTCTTAATTGGGTTGTAATTAAAATATCTCCAGCGGTCCCCTTAAAGTTTGATTGTCCCTTTATGGTGATTGCATTCTTTACAGACCTTACACCTTTTGTTTCCCACGCCAATTTGGTAATCTTAATTTTTTCTTCTGGTCTGTCTACTTTTCCTGTAACAAAAATTCTTCCGTCTAAAACTTCAACTTGAATAGTTAGAAAATAAATCTTTTCTGTCAAAGTCAATTTAGCTATTAAATTCTTCTGCATAATAGTGTCATCTATTTGCATGCCAACTGTTCTTGGATCGAAGGTAATGGAAACCCCTTTACCAAAAGTGCCGACTCCTGATCCTGAACAAGAAGTTAAAAGCAGAAAAATTAAAATTATTTTAAATCTTATTCTCATTTTTTTTTACCTCTAAACATATTTGATAAACTTTTTTTTTAGACAATCTTTCTTTTTTTGATATTAATTCCACTACATCTTTTACACTATATTTTTTTAAATATTTAAAAACTTCTTTTTTTATTTCATCGTTCGTTATCAGTATATGTTTAGTATTTTTTTTAGAAATTACAACTGTTAGTTCTCCTTTTAAAGGTAATTTAAAATTACCTATTTCATTAATGCTATTTCTGTAAAAAGTTTCATGAATTTTTGTTAACTCTCTTGCTATCATTATCTCTCTATCTTTAAAATATTTTCTAAAACTCTCTAAATAAAAATTAATTTTTATTCCCGGTATAAAGAAAGCAAGTGAAAAATTTAAATCTTTTAAATTAGAGAGAATTTTGTCTAATTCTTTTTCTGTTTTGGGTAAAAACCCATAAAATAAAAATTTATCCTCAAAACCAGAAACACTTATTGAAGCTGTAATTGATGAGGCTCCAGGTATTGGACAGATATTTATCTTTTTTTTTATGCACTCTTTTATTAATAAAAGACCAGGATCAGATAACAGTGGTGTGCCTGCATCTGAAACTAAGGACAAAATTTTGCCTTCATTTAAATATTCTATAACCTTGTTAAGAACTTTTTTTTCGTTAAATTTATGGTAAGCAAATAATTTTTTTTTTATGTTTAGGTGGTTGAGTAGCTTTAAAGTTCTTCTAGTATCTTCACATAAAATTATGTCCGATTTTTTCAATACAGTAATTGATCTTAGTGTAATATCATTAAGATTACCAATTGGTGTTGATACTATGTATAGTCCTGGAATAAGTGTGTTCATTATATGAATAAAAAAAGTATCATAATTTTATCCTATATATTTTTGTTTTTTAACATTAATCTCTTCGCCGGTGAGACCGACAAACAATTGAAAATAGGTTTATTAGCACCATTTTCAGGTGAATTTAAAAACTTAGGTAATTCTTTGCTCCTTTCCACGCAATTAGCTCTTCATGAAATTGACGATGAAAGAATTAAAATTATACCTAGAGACACAGGATCTAATAACAAAGAACAATTTAACAATGCAATATTAGAAATAATAAATTCGGGAGCTAATATAATTATCGGACCTGTGGATGACAAATATTTTGGCGAGTTAAAAAAATATAAGGATACTATTTTTATATCTTTATCGAATAAACATCCAAAAATAAAAGATAATATAATTAGTATTGGAATAAGTCTTGAATCACAAATTTTAGCAATAGAAAAATTCATTAAAAAAATGGACAAAAAGAAAACAATAATAATGTTTCCAAATAATAAATATACAAAATTTATTGATGAAAATATTAAAAATATCAAATTAAAAAACTATAAGATCTTTAAATATAGTTCGGATCCTAAAATCCTAACAGGTGAAATTGAGAAACTAACTAACTACAGTCAAAGAAAAAGAAATTTAGAACTGAGAAAGAAACTTTTGGAAAAAAAAGATGATATAAAATCCAAAAATGAATTGAAGAAACTGGAACAAAAATATACTCTAGGGGAAATTAATTTTGATTCAGTAATAATAATCGATTTTGGAAATAATTTAAAAAGTGTCTTGGCTTCACTTGTATTTGCAGATGTTGATGATAAGGATGTACTTTTTACCACTGTCAACCAATGGTTTGATGATAGCATTTTTTATGAAAATTCTGTAAAAAATTTGTACTATCCCTCAGTAAATCTTAAAGAATTTAATAAATATAACAAAAATTATTTCGAAAAATTTAAATTGCAGCCAAGTGAGATAACTATTTTAGCGTATGATGCTCTAGGATTAATTTATTATATATGGAAAGAAAACAAGACAATTAAATCTATAAATGATTTTTTTATCAAAGAGAAAATAAAAGGAAAAATAGGTACTTTTAATTTTAACGACGGGATAGTTTCTCAAGAACTCAAGATCTATAAAACACAAAACGACAAATTTATAGAACATTAATTTTTTTTTTAATTTTTTTATAAGCAATAAATCTGTGGTCTATAAGTAACTTTTTTCTTTTCGACATTTGACCAAATGTAATTTGATATTTTTTGGGTATAAAAATAGAGTCATACCCAAACCCATTACTGCCTAAAATTTTATTTGATATATTTCCATGAATTATACCAGTCGCAGTTATACAATTTTTTTTTCCTTTTTTAAAAGACAGGCAGCAAATAAATTTAGCCTTAGTATTTTTTATCTTTTTATTTTTATTCTTAATCTCTACCATTCTAATAATTTTATTCATTGCTTTTCTGAAGCCACCACAATTCTTTGCCCACCTCGCTGAGTTGATTCCTGGTTTTCCGTTCAAACAATTTATCGATAGGCCGGAATCATCTGCTATAGAGGGAATCTGTGAATGCTTATAAAAAAAATTAACTTTTAATTTGGAGTTGGCAACAAAACTTTTTCCAGTTTCTTTTGGTGATGGAATCTTTAGTTTTTTGGGAGAAAATTTATTTAGTTTTTTGGGCAGCAATAAGCTTAGTTCTTTAAATTTTCCACTATTATGGGTTCCTATTAAAATACTGTTATTTTTTTTCATTAAAGGCTGGTAATTAAATTTTTTGATACTATATAGCAATTATGATGAAAGAAAATCTAGAAAATATTAATAATGAACCTGATGAGAATAGTGATGATGACTCTCGAAAAGATACCGAAGCAAATGAGGTTTCCATTCAAGACAAGCTTAAAATAACTGAAGAAAAGCTACTAAGATCTCTGGCTGAAACTGAAAATCAAAGAAGACGATTTGAAAAGGAAATTAAGGATGCATTTGAATTTGGTGGATTTAATTTTGCAAGGGAGAATTTGTCAATTTTAGACAATTTACAAAGGGCAAAAATATCTATTAAAGATGATGAAACCCTAAAAAATAATCCAGATCTAGAAAAATTTTTAAAAAACTTTGAAATAATAGAAAAAGATCTGCTTTCGATATTTGAAAAAAATAAAATAAATAAAATAAATTGTATCAAAGAAAAATTTGACCCTAACTTTCATCAAGCTATGCTTGAAATAGAGGATGATCTCGAAGAACCTGGAACTATATTGCAGGAAATTCAGCCAGGCTATAAGTTTGGAGAAAGACTGCTTAGGCCGTCTTTTGTAGGAGTTTCTAAGAAAAAAGCACCGGAAAATGAAAAAAAAGAGGATTCATAGACTTGTACATATAGAAAAAACACCCATATAAAAATTAACTAAATTAAAGGAAAAAAATATGAGCAGAGTAATAGGAATAGATCTTGGAACAACAAATTCATGTGTATCGATCATGGAAGGTTCACAAGCAAAAGTTTTAGAAAATGCTGAAGGCGCTAGGACAACACCGTCAGTAGTAGCGTTTTTAGAAAATAATGAAAAATTAGTTGGACAGCCAGCCAAAAGACAAGCGGTCACAAACGCTGTAGATACTATCTATGCATCAAAAAGATTGATCGGTAGATCTTTTGAAGATGAAACTGTTAAGAAAGATATCGATAAAGTTCCTTTTAAGATTGTAAAATCTGAAAATGGGGAAGCGTGGGTTGAAGGAAAAGGAACTAAGTACTCGCCGTCTCAAATTTCAGCTTTTATTTTGCAAAAAATGAAGGAGACAGCTGAAAAATATTTGGGTCAAGCAGTAACTAAAGCAGTTATTACAGTTCCAGCATACTTCAATGATGCTCAAAGACAGGCAACTAAAGATGCAGGTAAAATCGCTGGTCTTGAAGTTTTAAGAATAATAAATGAACCAACAGCCGCAGCTCTAGCTTATGGATTAGATAAAAAAAATGGGCAAAAAATTGCAGTTTATGATTTAGGTGGAGGAACATTTGATGTCTCTATTCTAGAAATAGGAGATGGAGTTTTTGAAGTCAAATCAACAAATGGAGACACTTTTTTGGGTGGTGAAGATTTTGATGACGCTATCGTAAATTATTTAATTGATGAATTTAAAAAAGATAATGGAATTGATTTAAGAACTGACAAATTAGCTCTTCAAAGACTGAAAGAAGCAGCTGAAAAAGCTAAGATTGAATTGTCGTCAGCAGCACAAACTGAAATTAATCTTCCATTTATTACAGCAGACAAAACAGGTCCAAAACATGTTAATCTAAAATTTACTAGAGCAAAATTAGAAGCATTAGTTTCTGACTTAGTTGATAGGACTTTAGAACCATGCAAAATAGCTCTTGAAGACTCAGGTTTTTCAGCAGCGGATATCAATGAAGTGGTTTTAGTGGGAGGCATGACTAGAATGCCAAAAATTATTGAAACTGTAAAAAATTTTTTTGGTAAAGAACCAAATAAAAGTGTTAATCCTGATGAAGTTGTAGCCATGGGAGCGGCTATACAAGGAGGTGTTTTACAAGGAGATGTAAAAGATGTTCTATTATTGGATGTTACCCCTCTTTCACTTGGTATTGAAACCTTAGGTGGCGTATCTACAAAGTTGATTGACAAAAACACAACCATACCTACGAAAAAAAGCCAAGTATTCTCTACTGCCGAAGACAATCAGCCAGCTGTTTCTATTAGAGTTTTACAAGGGGAAAGAGAAATGGCGTCAGATAATAAAATTTTAGGTAATTTTGAGTTAGTGGGTATTCCACCAGCTGCAAGAGGAACCCCTCAAATTGAAGTTACTTTTGATATAGACGCTAATGGGATAGTGAATGTTTCAGCAAAAGATAAAGGAACCGGTAAAGAGCAAAAAATTCAAATTCAAGCATCTGGAGGATTATCAGATGAAGAAATTCAAAAGATGGTTAAAGAAGCAGAAGCCAATAAAGAAGCGGATAAAAAGAAAAGAGAGTCTGTTGATGCCAAAAACCAAGCTGATAGTTTAGTATTTTCTACTGAAAAAAGCTTAAAAGAACATGGAGATAAAGTTTCAGCAGAAGAAAAAAAAGCAATTGAAACTGGTGTTACTGAACTAAAAAAATCTCTTGAAGGAACAGATCTTGAGGATATAAAGAAAAAAACTCAAAATTTAATTCAGGTTTCAATGAAATTAGGAGAAGCAGTTTATAAAAGCCAACAAAAAAATGATGCTAAGCCAAATGATGCTGAAAATTCTAAACCTGATGATAAAAACAAAGAAAATGTTGTTGATGCAGACTTTGAGGATGTAAAAGAAGAATCAAAAGAAGAATCAAAAGAAGAATCAAAAGAAGACAAGGAAAAAAGCGCCTAAGTATATATAATTAATA
>MDSY01156869.1_pt1 | contig 24196 bp, 27 predicted proteins | sample 811131 | NCBI WGS metagenome assembly MDSY01 (sample SAMN05326643, study PRJNA326480) | marine metagenome | isolation source: seawater | place: Atlantic Ocean: South West | collected 2010
CTTTCATCATGTTTTGCAATATCACTATTTGGACAGCATCCATATTGGGTTCCTTCGCATCCACCAGTGCTAGGTTCCGGTTCTTTTTTACAATTTGAACCAATCTCATCTACCATAGCTAAATCGCTATTTGGACAACATCCATATTTTGTATCTTCACAACATTCAGCTGTTTCATCTACAGGAACCTTATAGTTTAAATCTTCAGGGTTAGGCTTTAATCCAAATACAAATAAAATAATACCAGTTATGTATGTAAATAATATAAATGGAATAAATACTAATATCCATGATATAATAGACATACCTCTAGAACATAAAAATTGCAAGAAAATTGTAAAAATTCCCATTGTAACAATTTCAATTAATACTCTCTCATATTTACCGTAAAATGCATCAATAATAATATGAATTAGAGAAAATCCTAAATATAATACTGCTGGGCCACAAATTTTATCAAGCATTATTATATTTGCGTGATAAAATAAAAATATAAATATATATAAATTATTATAATGGATAATATTAAAATAATAATGAATCAAACAAATTATACACATGAACAAGCCATTGAAGCATTGAAAAAAAATAACAATGATATAGAAAAAACAATATCAGAATATCTTGATGTACCACCTTTAGTTTCACCAACATTAACTACAAATCAAGGAATTTATACTGAAATTCGCAACTTATTAAGTAAGCAAAAAAAATCGTTGACAAATCATTAAAATTTATGGATGAAAAAATATACTGTATTAATATAAGAAAAATGGAAGATTTTTTATCATGTGATATCTGTTATGAAAATGACAGAATGTTACATGAATTATCGTGTTGCAACAACACGAAGAAAATTTGTCAGTCTTGTTTAGATGCATTAAGAATTAGATGTTGCCCATATTGTCGAACAATATTAAACGAATCATTATTTACAGCTCCCGTATTATCATCATCCGCGCCATCTGCGATGATACCATGGGATGATTATTTATTTTATGAAACAAACGTGGGAATGCATTTAATGAATAATGATTTTACTGATTCCAGAATAATAAGACGGCAAATAGGAAGAGCTCGTAGAAGATATTTAACTGAATATAGTAATCGTAATAGAAATAATAGTCAAATATCATCAAGAGAGCGAAGACATAGTAGACGACAGCAAAGACACGAATTAAGAAACTATACACGACAGGCGACTTCGAGTTATAATAATGAAATCTTCCATTTAGAATTATAAGTTAAGTAGTTTATTAATATAAAATGCAAATATACCAGGTCTTATATGTTTATAATTAAACATAGAATATGCAGTTTTTACATTAAATGCGTAATATAATATGTTAATGTATACTAAAAATATTAAAAAATAACATAGTGAAAAATAAAAATCATTCCATGTAATGCGAGTATTTCTTAAGAAGAAAATAGGAACAATTTTAATCCAAAAATTTACAAAAAATAATAACCATGCATATTTAATTTCGTTTAATCTTATATATAATATAAATAGCATTGTATTTTGAATGAGTCCTATTATTAATAATAGAAGCGGATTATATTTTTTGAACCCCAAAAAATATACTATTGCGTATATCAATATCCAATTAGAAAAAATTACATCAGGTCGTATATAACTTTTATCTGAGAATTTCATTATATATTATAGATTATTATATTTTTCTTAATTCTGGTTTGTTATATCCTGGAATTAAATCGATTATTTCTTTATAATAACTTTTTATAATATCTGGAGTATCGTGTTTTTGAATTTCATTTAACATTAATTGCATTATATTTTCCAAAGGTTTATATGATATATAGGAGTGTTGAATCGCATAACTTCCATGGAACTGGTCTCCAAGCACAATGACCCATCTCCGGTATGTTGTATTCATAGTAATATTAAAGGATATGGATATACATGATAATATTGTATCTTTATTTGAATCTTCAATACCTCGGTGTATTGTAATATGTATATCTTTATATTCAATTCTTTTTTCACATAGCATACAGGCAATATATACAATACAGTCTACATAATGCCAAGATTTATCCATAAGAGAGTTTAAAGCAGATACATAATCATTCTGGCAAGACCATTTATTTAGTAAAATATGGTTCGTCCATTTTAAATCTATTTCTAAATATTGGGCACCGCTTATAAAATCTGGATTATCTAATAATTTTTTATAATAAAATTCCGTTAATTTATCATTTGTTTTAGAAGGAAATGCGTGTGATTCTTGTAAATGTTTGCAAAAATTGGTAAGAAAATGGAAAGAATACTGGTCTATATCTAACCAATGTTCTGCAGTATGATTGGTCCATCTTTCACTGATTGCACTAAGCATTGATGATTCATTTACAATGGCTGATTCCATATATATGGAAATAGGCGCTCCTCGAGCGGAAATGTTTAATTTTGTCTCTAATGCAGACATTTTACTTTTATTTTTTTTATAAAAAACAATTCAATTATATAATTAATATAGAGACAAATTCTTAAAATGAGTATATGGTTTTTGAAGGTGAAAGTGTTGGAATTGACTTAGGAACAACGTATAGTTGTGTGGGAGTTTGGCAAAACGACCGTGTAGAAATAATTGCAAATGATATGGGAAATCGAACTACCCCTTCATTTGTAGCATTTAATGAAAATGAACGATTAATTGGGGATTCGGCAAAAAATCAAGCATCCATGAATCCAGAAAATAGTATATTTGATGCAAAGCGATTAATTGGTAGAAAATTTGATGACGACTCTGTAAAATCAGATAGTAAGCATTGGCCGTTTAAAATTAAACCGGATGCAAATAATAAGCCACAGATTCAAGTAACATTTAAAAATGAAGAAAAAACATTTAGTCCTGAAGAAATATCGTCAATGGTTTTAATTAAAATGAAAGAAATTGCAGAGGCCTACTTGGGTAAAAGTGTAAATAATGCAGTTATTACAGTTCCTGCGTATTTTAATGATGCACAGAGACAAGCGACAAAAGATGCGGGGTCTATTGCTGGATTAAATGTGATGCGAATTATTAATGAACCAACAGCGGCAGCTATTGCATATGGATTAGAACAAAAAGGGGATGAAAAAAATGTATTGATTTTTGATTTAGGTGGAGGAACATTTGATGTATCCTTGCTTACGATTGAAGAAGGTATTTTCGAAGTTAAGGCAACCGCCGGAGATACGCATTTAGGTGGTGAAGATTTTGACAATCGTATGGTTGATTATTTTGTGAAGGAATTTAAACGTAAATGTAAGCATGATATTCATGATAATGCCAGGGCTCTTCGTCGACTGCGAACGGCATGTGAACGAGCAAAGCGCACATTATCAAGTCAAACACAGGCACATATTGAAATTGACTCTTTATATGAAGGGATTGATTTTAATTCTACTATTACTCGTGCTCGGTTCGAAGATATGAATTCGGATTATTTTCGTAAATGTATTGAACCGGTAGATAAAGTATTACGTGACTCTAAAACATCTAAATCGCAAGTAGATGAAATCGTATTGGTAGGTGGTTCTACTCGTATACCTAAGATTAAAGAATTATTGGGAAATTATTTTGGAGGAAAAGATTTATGTAGTTCTATTAATCCCGATGAAGCGGTTGCCTATGGAGCAACCGTGCAATCCGCTATTTTGGGAGGAAAGGATAAATCAGAAAAGTTAGAAGAACTGTTATTGTTGGATGTAGCTCCATTATCGTTGGGATTAGAAACGGCTGGAGGTATCATGACACCATTAATCAAGCGAAATTCCACCATACCTGCAAAGAAGAGTCAGACATTTTCAACATATGCAGACAATCAACCAGGAGTATTGATTCAAGTATATGAAGGAGAACGATCCATGACAAAGGATTGTAATTTATTGGGTAAATTTTCTTTAGATAATATTCCTCCAATGCCTCGAGGACAACCACAAATAGATGTATCATTTGATGTAGATTCAAATGGTATTTTAAATGTAAGTGCGGTAGAAAAATCAACCGGCAAGGAAGAAAAAATAACAATTACAAATGATAAAAGTAGATTAAGCGATGATGAAATAGAACGAATGATAAATGATGCAGAGAAGTTTAAGGCGGAAGATGATGCATTGAAATTAAAAATAGAAGCACGAGGTGCGTTGGAAAATTATGTTTATTCTATGAAAAGCACTATGAGTGATGAAAAATTAAAAGATAAATTACAGGGTGAGGAAAAGGAAATGATAGATAGTATGTTGAGTGAAACCCAAATATGGTTGGATAGTAATGGAAATGAAGAAGCAAGTGTATATGAAAGTAGGATGAAAGATTTAGAAGAAAAAATAAATCCAATATTTCAAAAATTGATGGCAGAATCGGGGGGCGGAATGCCCGGTGGAATGCCCAGCGGAATGCCCGGCGGAATGCCCGGGGAAATGCCTGGTGGAATGCCTACTGTTCCCGAAGAAGGGCCGGCGATTGAAGAGATTGATTAAATATAGTATTATTATATAATATGGTAGCTACTAGAAAAAAAGCTAAAGGTAAATCTAAACTTAGGCCGATACATAAACCACCTAACCGTTATACTAGAAGTAATTCAAGATTAGCATTTAACTTAAAAGCAGCATCTAATTCAAGAGCAGCATCTAATTTAATGAAAAAACCCATTATATCATTAACAGAATTAAGAAAAGAATATTTTAATTGATTAATTTATTTAAAAGCAGCACTTCCTATACCAAGATTTGTAATAAATAATTTTAGTGCTATAGCTAAAACAATACCAAAAAATACATCTCATGGATATGAAGATAAAGATATAATAAAAATATTAACAAGTGTGTTAAATGATATTTATAGTAAAAAAGATATATTATATACACCCGGAGTTTTAAAAAATTTTAGTGCAAAGCCAGATGAAGTTCCGGATGTTATGAAACGTTTATCTAATTTGTGGATTTTAGAGCATTTGTTAGAAGAGCCTTCAAAAATCGAGACTAAATTTACATTACAAAGTGTAATTCCTTCGAATATTCATATAGATGAATCATCCTTAAGAAAAGAAATAATACAATCGTATAAGAAATATGTGTTTGATAATATACATATAGATGATTCATCAAAAACATATTGGGTTACTATAAAAAAATGGGATATTTGGCCATGTAAACCAGTATGGGAAAACTATATAGTTCCCAAAGGATTGCCACATACAATGTTGTATTTAAAAGAAGCAGAGAAACAAAGAGCTATACATAATGCTCGTGGAAGAAAAAAAACAAGGAGAAGAAAAAAAGGAAAAAAAAGAATAAAATAATAATTTTATAAATTATATGACATTAGTTGAATATGACTTATATTATAAAATTATTATATGTGGAGATTCTACTGTAGGTAAAACATCTTATGTACAATTATATTCAACAGATAGAATGGACAATGTGGTTAGCACAATAGGTGTAGATTATATTTCTACTGGTATTAAAATAAAAGATGAAGATAAAATAAAAAATATAAAATTAAAAATATGGGATACAGCTGGTCAAGAAAGATTTCGTAGTATAATTCATCGTTTTTATAAAGATACAAATGGGGCACTAATTATGTTTGATTTAACAAGTCGAATCACATTTGAATCATTGGATTATTGGTATAATGAATTAGTAAACTATATTACGCCTGATACACCAATTGTATTGATTGGTAATAAATGTAAAGACAAAAATAGAACAATTATAATAAATGAAGTAAATACATGGATTGAAAATAAAAATATATCTTATGTAGAAATAGATAATTTATCAAGATATAATTTAGATTTACCTATGCAAACGATTACGGAGAAAATTTATAAAAAATGGAAAGACGAAAATAAAAATAAAAAAGTTCCTTCATGGGGTATATATAATAAAAAATTACAAATTATAAAATCTGATCCAAATGTAAAACAATGCTGTAGTATTAGTTAGCCTTCACGGAGGATTGAACTCCGGACCTCTTGTTTACAAGACAAGCGCTCTGCCACTGAGCTATAAAGGCATTATAAACAATATATTTATATATAATATGTATAACTTTTATATCTATATAATTATAATATCTATAATATATCCTTTAAAAAAGTATTTAATGAAAAACATATATCATACTATTTCAGTTGTAGAACAATTATTATTTTCAAATGTGACATTGTTTATAATTTTTGGAATAATATATTATTTTAGTGAAAAAACAAATATAATAGAATTGATAAAAAGTGAAGAAAATAATTTTGTTAGAAATATACTAATATATGATGGATTAATAGTATTTTCATTATTAATTGGTGGGTATATTCTTTATAAAGAAAAAGTGATTTATTGCATCCCAATAAAAAAATCATGCTATTTAATAATAATTGCACTTATTAGTTGTATTTATAAAGATATATTTAATATAAAATTTTTTATAGGTATTGCTTTATTAATTATAGGTATATTTTTTATAGAATTTGGAAATAAATCCTAGTATACTATATGTATAACTTTTATTTTTTTTTAATTTTATCCACATTAATATTTCCATTTTGTGTTTTCTTACGAAAAAATATTTTACAGTCCATTACAGTAGTAGAAGAAATATTAATTAGTCAAGTAATTATTTTTATATTTTTTATATTATTTTATGTTTTTGTGGAAAAAGGTAAGTTTAGCAGTTTTTTAAAAAAATTAACGACAAATAAAAATGGTATATTTGGAAAATTGATAATATATGATGTATTAATATCGGTTTCAATTGTATTATCGGGATATATATTAATAAAGCAAAAAGTAATTTATGGAGAATCTATGAAGACTGCGTTTCAATTAATATTAATTGCATTGATTAGTTGCTTGTATAAAAATATTATGAATTGGAAATTTATAATTGGATTAATATTTATAATAACTGGAATATTCTTTTTAGAATCTGGAAATAAATTAGAGCTATAATTTCAATAAAATAATAATATATATATAGATTATATGGCAAAGCGTCGTCATTCTACTAAGCACTCTTTATCCAAAACAGCAAAACGTCACCATAAAAAACATGGAAAATCCAGAAAAACAAAGCGTAAAATGAACACATTTATGAAAACAATGCTTGCAGCAAAGAACTCAAATGCGCCAAGTTTTAAATATAATGGAAAGACGTATAAAATGCATAAAAAGGGACACTTTATATATTACAAAAAAGCTTAAAGTATTTTTTCTATTTTAGCAATTTGTTCTGAACTTAGTTGTTGTTGTGGATATATCTTAAATTTAATAATCAAATTACCTGTTTGATTATTACGTTTCATTCCTAAGTTAGGTATATTTTTTTCTTGTAGGTTTAATACAATATCACCTGGTTTGCTATTTAATTTAAACTCTTGTCCTGTTATAAATGTTATTTTGAATTTAAAACCACAAATAGATTCTTTAAAAGATATGTGTTTTTCATATATTAAATCAAGGCCTTTTCTAAAAAAATCACTCTCATTGTTTATTTTAATAAATACATGAATATTTCCATAAGTATTTTGGACACAATGTCCTTTATTATTTAAGACAATTTTTTCATTATTATCAATTCCTGGCGGAATATCTATATAAATGGTTTCTTTTTCAATATATGTTTGATGCGTTTTTTGTATAGTTCTTTTAATTTCAACAGGTATATTGCAACCATAATAAGCTTGTTTTAATGATATATCCACATTAATTTCCATTGTATCTGGAATATTTTGTTCTGGATTCATGAAACCAGGTAATTCATCCCCTAGGTTACCGCTAAAAAAATGAACTTTAGCCGCTCCAGGAAACATATTATTTCTCATTTGTGAGGAAAATGAATTAGGGGGTATACCTATTCCGCTAGTATTCATAAATAAATTAAATAAATTATCTATACCGCCACTAGGGTCTAAATGTATGGAGGATGAACCAAACTGTCTTTCCATATCATATTGTTTTCTTTTATCGGAATCACCTAGAATTTCAAATGCTTCATTAATTTCCTTGAATTTTCTATCATCGCCACCATTTTTATCGGGATGATATTGTAAAGATAATTTTCGGTATTGTTTTTTAATTTCACTATGAGAAGATTTGGGAGGAACATCTAATATTTTATAAAAATCATTCATAATATATAATTTAACATTTACTTAAAACGTAATTTACGAATTAAAATAAGAATGAATGATTTATGGATTACAAAATATATTCCTACAAAATTACATGATATACAATATAAAGAAACATTTGTATCTGAAATAAAAAATTTAATTAATTTAGATTATTTAAATCTGTTATTTATTGGAGAATCTGGGTCAGGCAAAAGTTTATTATTGAAAAGTATTATTCATGAATATTATGAACCAAATGAAATGGATGAATATGTTTTAACTGTAAATAGTTTATTTGATTTAAATGTAGTTCAATGTAGAAACGAGTTAAAAGTTTTTTGCCAGATTAAAAAACTTAAAAAGAAGAAAACAGTTTGCATAGATGATTTAGATACAATGAATGAACAAAATCAACAAGTAATACGTAATTTCATTGATAAATATAGTGATAGTGTAAATTTTTTATGTGCATGTATAAATATAAAAAAAGTGGTAGAGCCTTTATATAAGCGATTAATTGGTATTTATGTAAATCATTATCAGTTCGAAGAGTTGTATAACATATTAAATAAAATATGTATAAATGAAAATATAAATATATTAGAAAAAGGGAAAGAATATATAATTAAAAATTCCAATGGGTCTATAAGATGTTTGTTGTCTTTATTAGAAAAATGTAAGTTATATTCGAATACATTAAATTATGATGAAGTGGTTAGTTTATCTACAAATATTAATTATGATTATTTTAATAAATACACTAAATATATATTTAAACAAAAGCTGTCAGAAGCCATAGATGTATTATTTTCTATATATGATTTGGGTTACTCAGTAATTGATATATTAGATGAGTATTTTATTTATATAAAAATTTATGTGCTAGATGAAAAAAAAAAATATACCATAATTAAAGCACTATCTAAATATATTTCAATATTTTATGATGGACACGAACATAAAATACAATTAGCATTATTTACTCATACATTAATAAAATATCTACTTAAATTATGAGTAGCCAGATAATAAAAAAAAAAACTATGTAATAGTATTCTTTTTAATTTATTAGATACAATATGTATTAAAAAAGAAAATTATTATATTTTTAACAATGATTCTTATAAGCGTGGATGTTTATTGGAAGTTCTTACACCTTTTTTAGTTTCTCTAGAAGAATATTATTATAAATCTAAATTATATTATTTACAAAGAAAACTGTCATTTAATCATTTAGCAACGATTATTAGACAAATTTGTAAAAAAAATAATATTGTATTTACTTCAAAAATCAAATATATATCATCAGCATATAATATAATATATTATATTTACTATTAGCTCTGTAATAATAGAGTTCCAATCGATGTATTACTATTTAGAACTTGTTCTGGAGAAAGTCTGCAAAACCAATTAAATTTAGGACGTTTTAAAAGTTCTACATTATCAATATATACACATAAACACGAAGCATGAAATGATGGAAGATTTTCACTAATTAAAGAATCGATTGTTACTGGTTTTTGATATATATCTTTTGTTCCAAGTATCTCGCCAGATATAAGATTTATATTATTATTATGCAGTTCATAATTTATCCATACATTATCTTTTTGCATGAAATCAAATTCGCTTGTAAAATCATTTGAATTTATAATTTCTAAATATGAAATAAATTCCTTCATTTTATGACAATTTTTTTTACATCCCATAAATAAAGCACTCCCTTGAAAGGTATTATTATTTTTAAATTCACCCACAAACATGGTATCTTGGTATAATGGAAATAGATTATCTAAGCATATCATAGTAGGTGGTATGGTAATTCCACCATATAAATATAATAATTTACATATAGCTAATTGTCGAATATGATTTTTTACTGGCGGAGAAAGCGTATTCATATTTATATTCCAACCAGGTATAATTTTACTAAAGGTGCTATCATCTATAATGGTAATTTCAAATGAATCACCACATTTATCTATAATATTTTTAAGCGTTAAGTAAAAGTATGGCTGATTTAAGTTTAAAGTATTTCTAGAATGAAAATTTATCCAGTTACGACTGTTTATATTAAAATCAATATGAATCCACATAATAGGTTTTTTACTTTGAGCTAAGGAAGAGTCTCTCAATAAATAATCTTCTAGCATTTTATATTGTTTGCTAATTGGGTCAGTTAATATATCTTTTTCTGCATTTTGATATGAATAAATAAAGACTATAATAATAATAATAATAAAAATACATTTCATTAAAGGGCTCATATATATATGATTACAAATTTTTTATTTGTTTATATTTAGCCCACCATATATTTTTTTTCTTCTCCATTTCCTCTTCTTTTGTTAAAAGTTCAAATGCTGTATGAGTTGCATGTGTTTTATGCAATTCTGATTGTTTGTTTAAAAATTCTTGTGATTGTTGTAAGGATAAGGGTGTATTAACTGTATTTCGTTCACATTTTAATTCATCTACATTTTTATATTTTTTTACATTTTTATAATCTTCATGTGTAACAGGAATAATTGTTTCACTATGAACTTGTTTTAAGTCTTCATAATGTAATTTACTAAATAAGTTAGAACTATATGATTGTTTCTCATAGTCATAATACGAAGAATTATAAGATGTATCTAGTTCTTCAATATGTTTTTTTGTAGTAATTTGTTTATTTTTTAACTCTTTTTTTACTTTTTCTAAATCATCATGTGAATAAATATCGTCTGATGATTTCAACCATTCTCCATAACCGTTTTTTTCTTGTTCATCTTTAATATGAACTTCATTAAACATTTTATTAAAGGTATCCTGAAAGTTTGAATCATTTAATAAATTTTTTTGTAATTCGCTTATTGTTTCTTTAGATTTATCATATTCAATAGATTGGTTTTTATTTTTTTGAGAAATAAAGGCATGCACGTGTAATAATTTTTTATAAGCATTTGAAAAGAAAATAAAGAATTTAATATCTAAGTTAGATTTATCTGGATGCGCTTGATGTACAAAGCGCTTAGCTTTTTTCAAATCTGATTCATCAAATGTTTCACTTAAATGAAATAGTTTCAAAATATCTTTTAACATATAATTGTCTAAATTTAAATCAAAGTTTTCCATGATATATATTAACAGTTTTTACATTCTTGTTGACACGATTCGAAAAACATATTAATTTTATTTTCATTTGACCCAGAATAACTGTGTTTTGGTATAAATGCATATTCTTTATCATAATTTTTATGATAACACAAGAGACTTGGAACACCATTTAACATTTTTTTTTGTTTTAAAAAAGCATACAAATCGAAGGATTCATCTATATCTACCGTTAAACACATGGCGTTATCTGGTAATTTATTAAAACAATTTGTAACAAGAGGTTTTATTTTTTGACAAGGTTTACACCATTCTGCGGAAAATTTAATTACGATTATCCCGGGATTCATATTTTGAATTAAATGATAAAATTCTTCACGGTTGGTAATTTCAATATCAGCCATTATAATAATATATTTATTTTTTTAAATGAATTATAGACTCATTTAATCTCATTATGTCTAAATTAGGAAAACATACATGACTTTCCCAAAAATATCTGCAAAATGCCCATTGAATATCGTAATTTAATTCATAAAAATATGGATATTTATTCAATATGTATGTTTTTACATATTCTGGTAATAAATATAAACTATTTTTAGGTAATACATAAGCTAATTGTGTATAAGGATGTATTATTTCCAAGTTTTTTTTTGACAATAACTCTTGATTAAAATAAGGTATATATTTTATAACATCTTTAAATAATGGAGCACAGTTATACTTGTATGCAAATGTCCAGTCAAAACATCCATGTATGTAATATTTTAAATTCCACTCTAAAATGGTTAAATAATTTATACATATTGCTGAAATATTATCATTGTGAAACATTTTATGATAGAATCGTTTTTCCCATCCATTTGTATAAGGATTGATATATTTTTCAACATTTCTATCTAAACATGGTATTAAATTAATTAAATCTTCCTTTTTTTTGCTATATTTATTTTTTTTGGCTTTTTCTTCCAGGGTTTCCTTCCAGTTATAATTTTCAATAATATTGTTGTATTCTTGCGATTCTAACTGTTTAATGAATTGTTTCAATACTTTCCAATGAATAATATTACCATTTGTTAAGTAACTATTTTTTGGAACAGATTCTTTATATGCTTTCATTAATATATCTAATCCATTTGTTCGTAGATTTATTGCTGGATGATGTGGTATAAAGTCATTTCCTACAAAAAAACATAATAGTATATAATCTAAAATACTTTTTTCAAGAGTAGAGTCATCATTTGAATCTAATAATTCTATATTAATCGCTTTACCTAATTCTTTAATATGTAAGGCATATAATGTATTTGGATTCAATGTTTTATCTATACTTTTTATAAATTCGGGTGTTTCTCGAAATAAATATAATTTATCACATAATGATAAATGAACTAGGGTTAGCATAATTAAGTCGGAATCTAATCCATATACTACACTTGTTTCATTTATATGAAAATCATTATTTCGTATGTATTCAAAAATTTTATGTTCTCCTTCACCAGGTTCATCTGGTCCAGAGATAATAATTTGCATATTTTTAAATTTATTATGAGAAAAATACTGTTTGACCCCTATTGTTAATTTATGCATGAATTCTGTTCCGGGAGTAATACATAGCGAATCCCAATTTTTTTTTTCATTTATTAATTGTTCATTTATCCAAGATTTATATCGTCTATTTTTTTGTTGATTGAGTTTTGCTATGGGGGCTACACCATCAAACGCTATATATACACAATGAGTAGGTTTTATTAAATGAATGTATTCTTCTATTTTTTTGTTTACAGTTGTAATAATTTCATCTTCATATTGAGTTTTATTTATAAACTTAACAATATGAAGTGCGTCATAAATAATAGAGTTAGAATCAAAATAAAGATTATGATATTTATTAGTATGATTTAACTGCTTTAATATATATCTATATTTTTTTATAATATGAGAAAAGTAGCTAGGAATACCCATGATAAATATTATTATATACATTTAAGTTGTATTAACTATTAATTAAAATATATATAAAATACATATGATCAATATGGAAAAAAAAATAGATACATTTAAAAATATAATAGAAAATACAATACATTCAATTCAAAAATACAAATCATACGATATTTTTGGTGCGAATGAAACAAATATATGTATATCTCATCTAGAGGAAATATCTAATGACATTAAATTTATATCGTCTTTAGAAGAAATAAATAAATTGCAACTAAATTTAGCTAATATTATAAAAATGTTTGGTACTTTAAATTTTGATGATATGTTATATATTTGTTTTCCTCATGTATCTATTGAAAAATCATATAAATTAAATTCAATCAAAAAATATGTTAGTCCAATAGGATATAAAATAATAGAGACAAACCATAAAGAAACACTCAAAGAACTAGGTATATATAAATTAAATAACTATGACTGTTTGGATAATGAAAGCAGTAATACATTTCAAAATAAAGTCCATGGAATCAAAATTTATATCAAAAGTAAGATGCATAAAATATTAGTGTATGGATTGTGTAATGATATCATGCCTTTTGCAATCAATGATAAATATATATATGATAAATATAATTCTTTAATAAATAAATCTAATGAAGAATTTAGTAAAGATAAGTTATTTTATAATTATATTAATAGCAAAACGTTGAAAGATTTATTGATATATCATGAAGATACTATTTTACATCAATATAAATTTTTTTTAAATACGTTAAAAGATATAAAGAAAAAACAAACCAGTAATCTTGTAAAAGATTTTGTAAAATCATCCTTATATCAACAACGCAAATATATAATATATTTATTAATAGATGATTCTTGTAACAATTCTCAGTATTTAGCTTATTTATTATATGATTTATTATCTAGTGAAACCAGTGAGAATATAGATACACAAGAACAAATTATATTATTTGATGGATTACCATGGTTAATAAAGAAAAAATTTAAAGAAGCAATGAAAAATACAATAGATTATACTTATAAACTTACTAGCTTTGATGAGAAAAAAATACCTCTAGAACAACAAATATGTTTGATGTCAACTACAGATAATGTTAAAGAAAAAGCTATGCAAAAATTAACAGAAGTAAAATCTAAAACAGATGATTCCGCTACGAAAGCTAGACAATATTTGGATGGATTATTAAAAATACCATTTGCATGTTTTAAAGAAGAGTCAATATTAAAATTATCTACAAACATAAAAGAATTATACAAAAAAACATTTAATGAAGACTTAAACATGGGTCAAATAAAAGAAAAAATAAAGAATATTGATTTACTTACATTTTATAATGAAAGGTCTAATAAGGTAATTGAAATGATTACCTATACAAATAAAATAGAATTGTTAGAAATTGTAAAAGTAATTAATTTGTTTTTAAAAAATCATTCTTATGAAAATATTATATATAGTAATAAAAAAATAGCATCTATAGAAAAGTCTCTAAGAGATGTTATTAAAAAATATCAAACCACTACTTTTATTGATGATATTATAAATTATTATTGTATAAATGTAGAACAATATAATGATATTTTATTGAATATAAGTGAAATACATAATAGTATAAAACAACAACAAAATATGATGATAAATGTAAGTAATAATTTAAATAAATATATACATGGACATGAGAAACCAAAAAGACAAATTGAAAGAATAATAGCTCAATGGGTAAATGGGACAAATAATGGGTATTGTTTAGGTTTTGAAGGTCCCCCAGGCGTAGGTAAAACATCATTTGCAAAAAAAGGTGTAGCAAATTGCTTATTAGATGAAAATGGAGAGTCTAGACCATTTGCTTACATAGCTATTGGCGGTTCATCCAATGGTAGTATATTAGATGGGCACAATTATACATATGTAGGTTCTACTTGGGGTAGAATTGTGGATATTATCATAGAAAAAAAGTGCTTAAATCCTATTATATTTATAGATGAACTAGATAAAGTGAGTAAAACAGAAGCTGGGAGAGAAATAATTGGTATATTAACTCATTTGACCGACCCATCCCAAAATGCCGTGTTTCAAGATAAATATTTTAGTGGTATAGATATTGATATGTCAAAAGCTCTTTTTATTTTTTCATATAATGATGTAAGTTTGATAGATAAAATATTATTGGATAGAATACATCGGGTAAAATTTGATGCATTGAATTTGGATGAAAAAGTAGAAATATGTAAAAAATATATTATACCAGAATTATGTGAAAATGTTGGATTAAATGATTCTATATTATTTGAAGATGACGTTTTAGAGCATATTATTACTAATTATACATATGAGTCTGGGGTTAGAAAATTAAAGGAACTTTTATTTGAAATAATTGGCGAATTGAATTTAAGATTATTAAATGATAAATTAACAAAAAGTCTCCCCATTAACGTATTGAAAACAGATATAGATGATGATTTTTTTAATGAAAAAACAAAAATAAATCGTCTTTGCATAAATAATAATCCAAATGTGGGGGTTGTAAACGGATTGTGGGCAAATGCAATTATGGGTGGTATATTACAAATAGAATGTTTATATTATCCAACTGAAACCTGGTTAGATTTAAAGTTAACAGGATTACAAGGTGATGTAATGAAAGAAAGTATGACGGTATCAAAAACTCTAGCATGGTCCCTTTTAACTGAAAACGAAAGAAATACTGTCAATGATTTAATAAATGAAAATAAAATGAAAGGTATTCATATTCATTGTCCAGAAGGTAGTGTTCAAAAGGATGGTCCATCAGCAGGTGCAGCAATTGTTTGCGTTTTATATAGCTTATTTACAAATAAAAAAATAAATAATACAATTGCATTAACTGGAGAAATAAATATGCAAGGTAAAGTTACAAAAATCGGTGGAATAGATTTTAAAATTAAAGGAGGTATAGATGCGGGTGTAAAAAGTTTTATTATTCCTGAAGAAAATCGTCAAGATTATTTACTATTTGAAGAAAAAAATGTAAAATATTTAAAACATATTGAAATATATTATGTGGAAAATATACATCAAGTTCTTGAAATAATATTAGTGAAATAAAATATTATAATTATATAATGGCAATCGCATTAAGTTTTAGTAACGTATTTCAATTTTTTTCAGCTATTGCACCATTTTTATTAATCTTTTTAATGGTCATGGTATCTATATTTAATAGTGATATTAAAGGACTTATTTATTTATTAGGAATTATTTTATCATTTGTCTTTACGATTATGCTACAATCAATCATACGATATAATCCTGCAGCTTTAGGAAAAGAAGTTTCTACTTTATGTAAAATTTTTGCTTTACCAAATCCCATTGGGGGGTATAGTAGTCCCTCTTTTAACAGTGTAATGATTGCATTTACATTTATTTATTTATTTATTCCGATGGACTCAAATAATGTAGTAAATTATCCATTGCTTATTTGTATATTAGGTATATTTATAATAGATGCATTTACTCGAATGAAAGGAAATTGCACAAATGCACAAGGAATTATATTGGGTGGTGTATTAGGATTGATATTAGGAGCCATTTGGTATAATATATTAAAAATAACGGGTAATGATAGTTTGTTATATTATGATGAATATGTAAGCGATAAAGTAGCTTGTTCTAGACCAGAAAAACAAACATTTAAATGTGCCGTGTATAAAAATGGCGAGTTACTCAAAACAATTTAATTAAATATAAATTTATGTTTATTTTCTTGCATGTAGATTAAAAAATTTTCAACTGTTTTTTGACCATGAAATTTATACATGATATATTTATTTGAAATATATGCTGTATTATATATTTGTTTAAATCTATCGATTATGGTATATAATTTTGCGGTTTTATATTTTTCTAATATATCAAAATCTACTTCTGGTTTTTTTGTGTGTTTATTTACAATATTGTGAAATTGCCATATTATTATTTTTAAATCATGTTTAGTGTTTATATTTTTTTTTTTCATACGTTTAAGATTCATTCTTGCATGTTGAGAACATGATGGACATGGTAGATTATAACATATTGTAAATATTTGATTTAATATATTTTCTTTTTCTTCATGAAAATATTCATCTTTAATTAGTTCACATAAACTGTGAAATAGAATCCATGTAATAGGTCCCCAGTCTTTTTTTGGCATAATATATATAAAGAGATTATTATAATATTTATTAATGAATTTTAATTTTAAAGAAGCTTTATTAGATAATTTAAATAATGATAGAGAAGATAAATGTTTGATTAGTTCAGATATATTAAATAAAAATTTTGTTGAATTACCATGTGGACATAAATTTAATTATATACCATTATATAATGAAATTATATATCAAAAAAGAAAACCTAGTTGCTTAGAATCAACTAGATTATCTATAAATCAAATAAAATGCCCTTATTGTAGGGAAATAAGCAATCAATTAATACCTTATCAAGAATTGCCCGGAGTTTATAAACTATATGGTATAAATAGTCCTGAAAAATATGTTTTACCAACTTATAAATGTGAGTGGAAATATAAATCTGGTAAAAAAAAGAATGAAATATGCAATGCAAAAGCAGGATTATATAAATATGGTTGTTATTGTTCAAAACACATTGAATATATAAAAACAGATATAATACAGTGCAAACATATATTAAAATCAGGCAGACAATGTAAAAATAAATGTAAAATAGGCGATTTATGTTATATTCATAAATAATATTAAAAACTCTTATATTATTATTTATATGGATAAAGCTCAATTGATTCAATATGTTAAACAATGGTTAACTTTAGAAAGTGAATTAAATGCATTAAGAAGTGAAATGAAAAAAAGAAGAGATGAAAAAAAAAACATATCTGAAAAATTAATTCATGTCATGAAGCAAAATGATATTGATTGCTTAAATACACAAGATGGTAAATTATTGTATTCTCAAAATAAAGTAAAACAAGCAATTAGTAAAAAAAATTTATCTAGCATATTAGCAGAATATTATAAAAATGAAGAAGAAAAAGCGGATGAATTATTTGATTATATTATGGAAAAACAACAAGTAAAAATTAAAGATAATATACGATTAAAGGAAGAAAAAAAAAATACATAATAGTATATGCTAAAGGACAAAAAAAGAGCCGATGGTTTAAAACAATTATTTAATGAAACTTCTAAATCACATAAAGAAAAATCCAATCAACCTGAAAGTAATGTAATACCTAGTGAAGATGTCCAAGAACAGCTTACATTATATAAAAATTCTAATGTATCCGAAGAAAAGATTGATATTTATAACATACATAAGCACTTGGATATAGGTTATCCTAGTAAAAATAACATGGATACGTATTTATATTTTTATGATATTGATAATTCAAATCATCCCACTTTATTTGTATTATTGTATTTGTATAATGGTAAATATTCATTATTAGAAACAAGCACTCAAAATGTAGAAAATATAATAAATCTAATATTTAAACATTTTGAAGAAAAACCGGTATATCAAGGGCATTTAACATATAATAATAAATATTTCATGTGTTATAATGTAAAAAATTTGAAAGAAATAAATAATTATCAATCAAAATACATATCATGTGTTATGTTTGAAATATTAAATTTAAAATTAATAAAAAATACTCCAGTAGATTCAAATACTTATGATTTTTTTATGCAATATCCTGATTTTGTCTATTTATATGAAGAATATACTCAACTCCCTAGTCCTATAATATGTGGATTAAATAAACAAAAAAATTATGAATCAAAAAATAAGGATGTTTATGGATATCATTTGTTAGAAAATCAATATCAACCGTTAACTCAATTAGATGCAAATGAACAAATATTAGTTTATTTATTATATTTAAAACATTTTAAAATTATATATGACAGAGACAGTATTGAAAAATTATTTTCTGAAACAGAATATAATACGCTAATATTACATGAAAATGAAAAAGTATTCTTTATATGTAGAAATTTAACAGATATCGTTCATTTTTATAACTATTAAAATAATAGAATAATATATGAATGGATTAGTAAAATTAGTATTATTAATTTTATTTTTTGCACTTATATCCGAAATTATATCTAAAACGTTGGAGTTTTTAGGATTTTCCTTTGAACAATACGGACCATATTTAGCATGGTTTTATGTTGTATTGATATTTCTTGTTATTTTGCCAGAAAAGAAAACTGAAATATTGAGTGAATGATTTCTTTAAGTTATAATCTTATATTTTAAAAAATTGAATATAAGATTAATCTATTAGATATATTAAATGGAGAAACGTTTAATTGCAAAAATGGAAGAGCATAATAAAGATTTTAAAAGTGATATAAAAAAATGGCTACATGAAAATGGGGCTACGATTCATTCTGACGATACAGATTTAAGTAGTAACTTTTTGCAATTTGTATTTGATTATCGTAATGTTTCATTTTCTAAGGATGATTTTCTAAGACGTAAACGAAATAAAAATGTGGTTCCTGATTATGACCGTTGTTGTGCATTACGTGCAAATCAAGACCGATGCTCTAGAAAAAGAAAGGGGAGTGATTTGTATTGTGGAACCCATTTGAAAGGAATTCCACATGGCTCGATAGAGACAAAAAATGTGAATAAGAAAAAATCAATTGAGCTATGGGTAGAAGAGATACAAGGTATTGTTTATTATATAGACGCTTTGAATAATGTATATTCTCATGAAGATATTATTCAGTCGGTAGAAAATCCACGTGTAATATCTACATGGAAGATAAACGATAAAGGCGAATATCAAATAATTAGCTGATTTAAAAAATTGATATAGATTAAAATCATATTGTAATCATAAATGGCACTACATGAACTAATTACTCTCCAGAAATCTATACCCGGAGTAGTTCTACCTGAAAATATATTAGAACTGATGAAAGAGAAATTAAATAGTAAAATTCCAGTTAAGGTAAGTAACTCTACTGATTTTCCTAAAATACCTTTACCATATTTCCCAGGATTTAATTATACTGGATGTATTGCATTACGTGTAAATCACAAATTGTTTACACCATGTTGCTCCCCTAAAGTGAATGATAGATTTTGCAAAGGATGTGAAAAGCATGGTGGGAAATATGGAACACTTGAAGACCGTAAAGCATGTGCCAATGATTCATTTAGAACTCCTAATGGCGAAGCACCTTCTCATTATGGGAATGTAATGGAAAAGTTGAATATTTCTAGAGATGAGGCAATTAGCGCGGCTCGTCAATTAGAACAAACATTAACAGAAGATGAAATGACGCCCGTTAAATTAAAAAGGGGGCGGAAAAAGAAAACACCAATTGTATCTTCTGATGAAGAAGAAACTGAAGATGTAGATACAAATTTAAAAAAGAGAGGGCGACCAGTTGAATCAAAAAAAATATATAATTTAGGAAATGATGAACAAAAACCATGCACCTATAAAAGCCCTGATGGAATTATTTATATAAAAAGTATAAATGGGGACCTTTTTGATATTAAAACTGGAGAGTTTGTTATGAAAATATAATTTAGTTTACAATAAAAAATATTTTTTTTATACTATTAATATATAATGAATACTAAAAAACGAAGTAATCGAACCTATCATAATAAAACACGGCGGGGTGGCATGTTCGCAAGGGCAAGGGCGGCGGCGGCGGCAGTAGCAGGAGTGAGCGAGAAAAGAGCACAATCAAACTTTAAAAAAAAACTAGTCCCACCTGACGGATTAGCAGGTATTACACTAAAAGATTTAAGCGATGAATTAACACCACTAAACGAAGAAGCCTTAAACCAAAAATTAGACGTATTATCAGATTTTATCTCTAGTGATTTAGGATTGAATGCGCAGTTCATTGATAAACATCCAATTCTGAAAGAAAAAACGAAAGCGTGGACTAACGCCAGTAACATCACCAATATAGATGAGTTAGTAGATGAGGCGGGGAAGAAACTCGACAAGATAGCGGCGGCGAACTGGGTTTCAGATTTGATGGTCAAACTCTCGGTGAAGTTGCAATATAAAATTTCGGATCCTGCTAAGAGGAAAACAGTGTTGCAGGCAATATCCCGGGTGCAGGAAGTAGCGAGTTCTGGTGAGACTAATGCAGTCAATGCGCAAAAAAGTAATGATTTGGTTCAAAATTATACACACCTCCTACATGTAATTGGATTGTTACAAAAAGGTTCTATTCTCACTAACGATGACTTCACTAGGCTAGTAAAACACTTATATCCAGGGAAAATTACATGTAATTTTAACCTAGGTAATGATTTAAAAAAGTTTAGAAGTTATCTTAAACAATGTTTAAAGTATATAAAAGCACCGAGGACGAATGACGGAAGATATAGGGAGAATAGTATAGTAGTGCGGACAAGAAAGTTATCTCACGACGAGATAAACCGTTATAGCGCAACTATTGACAGTCAGCTCCCTAATTGGAAATTGGAAGGTAGTATGGATTTTGAAATTTATCCATATGATAACCGTTCGGGTCCAAATCCGTCTTCTTCTGTGGTCGTCCAGGTGCGAAATCGCAATTCCGTTATGCTTCCTGTGCCAAATCCTTTTTATGTCATGCTTTTAGGGGGTGCACCAGAGTGGGAGCTGAATTTATATTTATATCCATGTGTTATGGTCCAAGAACAGCAAGAAATTGGCTCGCGTAAATCTGGTAGGTGGATGTCGAGTGTCAAAAAGCAAAAAGGGCCTGGAAAGGCAGTATATTATTGGGTTTTCTCTATTGGTCATACACTAAAACATTCGTCTGCATTTGCTATGTTTGCACCAACTAGTAAGAATCCTTTATTACCCTATTTAAAGAAGATAAAAAAATCCAAATCTAATGATGATGAAGATGGAGGTTTTTTTCTAAATGATTCAACTTATTGTTTATATCAACCAGTATATAGTGCAATGGGCGAAGAAAAAATGAACGAATATAATCCTAAAAGCCATAGTGAGTTTTATTCAGATATGGATATTACTTTTGATGAAATGAATAAAAAAATGAGAAGGTATGCGGCATCACATCTTGGAACCCCCAGTGAACCTCCCAAAGGCTTTGCCCTTAGGAGAGCTCAGACTCGAGCGCGCACTGTCAACAATACTGAACAACTATGCAAATTAGGTTCTAATGAAAATTGTCCTGGAGGGCAAAAGGATTTGTTTCCTGGCAAAAAACTTATTGATGTATTAAAAGAAATCTCCGATGAACCTGCTGCTGCTGCTGCTCCTGCTGCTGCTGCTCCTGCTGCTGCTGCTCCTGCTGCTGCTGCTGATGATAATCCTGCTGCTGATGGTAATTCTGTTGGTGCTGCTGATGCTCCCAAACAGAGGAGTAGTTTTTTAAGTAGGCTCAGTGGTGTCACACGGGGGGGCGCCGCCACTCCCGGCGCCGGGAGCGGCGGCTCTGCCACCGATGGCTCCACGGCGCCCGGGCCCGAGGAGGAGGAGGAGGTAGGGGTGAAGACTTCGAGTAATCAGGACGCCTCCGCCACTGTTCGTGAGGTGACTGTGGAGGGCACAGGTCCCGAAGCAGCCAGCAGCAGCACCGCCCCCAAAACTATCGCCGCCGCCGCCGCCGCCGCCGCCGTAGCCGCTGCCGCCGCCGCTGCCCCTGACTCCACCCCATCCTCACCCACCAAAGAAGGATATGTGACAGTGATTCCAGAAAAAAAACATACTAATGGTATAATGGATTATATTAATGATAATGGAAACAAAATAAGTGAAAAAGTGAGAGATAAAATAATTTATATGCTAGATGCCGCTCAATCCATCGAAGATGCCAAAACTACCGCTGCTACCGTCTCTCAATTGGCCTCCCCCGACACCGCCAAAGGGGGAAAAAGACGACGCACACGAAAAAAGCGCCGTTCTCTAAAAAAAAAAACGGGCGCGTAAAACACGGCGCTCTCGAAGAAAACGCTAATAAAAAAATATATTAAGTTATTCAATTATTATAAAATTAAATAACTTATTCATCTGTAAAGAAATTTTTTCTCACAAGGTCATTGACGCGCGACTCCAGACGCAGCAGCCGCCACTCTACGGCCGGGTTCGCCCCGCTGCGCATGGTCTGCTCCACGGCCGCGAGGCGCTCCGAGAACTCTCGCTGCATCTTCTCGAGCGCGCGCTCCGAATCCATGAGCTTCCGCCTCAGGTCGTCACACGTTACTTGTCTTGTTAGAAAGAATTCGGATATTTCTTCATCGGACATTTGTCGAGGATATACTTTTATACTTAATTTAGCATTTTCTATCAACTGCCGGTGCAAGGGAGGAAATTCTAAATAAGTCAACCCTCTAAGACATTGGTCTCTTGGTAATAATGTGGTATTTGGTGTAAATTTATAATTATTATCTAAAAATTCTATAACTGCATTGCACCTTTGTTTTCCGTCAAGATTTTCAAAACTAGAGAGACCCCGTTCATCTGTAATGGTGTGAAAATAAGTTTGTGGAATATCGTTCATTTTAATAAGAGAATTAATAATACCACTTTTCCAAATATTATCATGAACTACGTGTCGCTGATGTTCTGGATTTAGATTCCACATTCCACGTTTTGTTTGACTATGAAAATCAATGCAAGTCATTTCACGAATGTCCCAATTAGGAAGTATTCCAGCCATGTTTGGGCATTATAAATATAATAATTATAAATTCAATTATTAATTAAATGATAAAAAAATACTACATGACATCTAAAACAAAATCAACCTAATTCCATCTGATACGTACATGTCTCCATAAAAGTCGGGGACAGCCTGCCTGGACCTTGTTTTTGAGAAAGACATACCAGGTTAGATTAGCATAGAGAGGATCGCATCGCCAATATACCCATTTCTTTGAAGAGTATATTGCCAATGCACCTCCAGCTGGAAAAACACAGCGCCCCCTCCCCCCTCCCCAACGCTTCGGGTGCTCGTCCAGCACGGGCTGGAGACTCTCTCTCAGTTTCTTGTA
>MDSY01078208.1_pt1 | contig 24195 bp, 25 predicted proteins | sample 811131 | NCBI WGS metagenome assembly MDSY01 (sample SAMN05326643, study PRJNA326480) | marine metagenome | isolation source: seawater | place: Atlantic Ocean: South West | collected 2010
ATAAGGTATGCTCATTTCCAAAAAGCTACAATAGATTTAAGATATTACCAAGGGTTATCTAAGCGTTCAAAAATTGTATATCGTATTTATTCTGGAATTGGAATTCCTAAGAAAAATTTAAGCAATGCTCTTCCTTTTGAGAAAAGTTTTTTTGCTGGTGGCTCAAATAGTCTTAGGGCTTGGCGTGCAAGGTCTTTAGGTCCAGGAAGTTATTTCGATTCAACTAATAGATATGATAAAATTGGAGATATAAAATTTGAAGGTAACCTAGAGGCACGTTTTCCAATATCTAAATGGATAGAAGGTGCATTTTTTGTAGACTTTGGAAATATTTGGTTAATTGGCTACGATTCTTTGCGACCAGAGGGAAAGTTCAATTGGGACAATGCAATTGACGATATTGCTGTTGGAATTGGAATTGGTTTAAGGTTGAATTTTGAATTTTTTATTTTAAGAGCAGATCTAGCAATACCGTTTAAAAATCCAGGAATCCCAAATTATCAAAACCAATGGATCTTTCAAAATTCATCTACAAACAGAGAGAACTATTTCTCTCCATTATTAAACCTTGGAATTGGCTATCCTTTCTAATAAGTTTTATTTGTCTCAACCATCAATTTTTATAGATTTGTTTGTGAAAATTATATACTAACAGAAATTTAATATAAAATTATAGTAAATGAGTAGGATAAAGCCAGGTGTTGCTACAGGAAATGAAGTACAAGAAATTTTTAAACTAGCCAAAGACAAAGAGTTTGCGATTCCAGCAGTTAATGTAATAAGTTCAAGTAGTATAAATGCTGTTTTAGAAACTGCAAAAGAATTAAACTCACCGGTAATTATTCAGTTTTCAAATGGCGGAGCAGTATTTAATGCTGGTAAAGGCTTAGATAATAAAAATCAATCTGCAGCTATTGCCGGTGCAGTTGCTGGTGCAAAACATGTACATACTATGTCTAAAGCTTATGGAGTACCAGTTATTTTACATACAGACCATTGTGCAAAAAAACTTCTTCCATGGCTAGATGGACTCATTGAAGCAAGTGAGATTAATTTTAAAGAAAAAGGTTATCCTTTATTTAGTTCACATATGATTGATCTTTCCGAAGAACCTATTGAAGAAAATATGGCTATTTGTAAAAAATATTTAGAGAGAATGTCTAAAATAGGAATGACTTTAGAAATAGAATTAGGAATTACTGGTGGAGAAGAAGATGGGGTAGATAATACAGACGTAGATGATTCTAAACTTTATACTCAACCCGAAGAAGTTGCATATGCATATGAGCAACTAATCCAAGTTAGTGATAAGTTTACAGTCGCTGCTGCTTTTGGAAACGTTCACGGTGTATACAAACCTGGTAATGTCAAACTGACTCCGAAAATTCTCAAAAACTCTCAGGAATTTATTTCAAATAAGTACAACTTAGAGAACAATTATATAGATTTTGTATTTCATGGCGGTTCTGGATCATCTGTTGAAGAAATACGAGAAGGAATAAGTTATGGGGTAATTAAAATGAACATCGATACTGATTTACAATATGCTTACATGCAAGGAATAAGAGATTATTTTAATGATAAATCTGAATACTTGAAAACTCAAATTGGCAATCCAGATGGCGAGGACGTTCCCAATAAAAAACATTACGACCCTAGAAAGTGGGTTAGGGAGGCAGAATTAACTTTTAAAGAAAGGTTAAAGCAAGCTTTTAAAGATTTAAATAATATAAATACTTTATGAGTGAACAAGCACAAAATCCTTGGTTTAAAAGAAAGCTTAAAGGCATTATAACTCCAAGTAGAGAAAAAAAGGAAACTCCAGATGGTTTTTGGCACAAAACTCCCTCTGGCGATGTTATTGAAAAAACAGAGTTAAAAGAAAACCTTTTTGTTACCCCTAAGGAAGGTTACCATGTAAGAATTGGTTCAAAAGAATATTTTGATATAATTTTTGACGACCAAAAGTTTTCATTAATTGCAGATGATTTATCTCCAAAAGACAAGCTTAAATTTAAGGACAAGAAAAAATATAGCGATAGAATAAAAGAAACAAAGAAAAAAACTGGCCTTAATGATGCTATGCGATGTGCATATGGTAAAACATCTGGCGAAGATATTATTGTTGCTTGTATGGACTTTTCTTTTATTGGAGGTTCAATGGGGAATGTTATGGGTGAAAAAATTGCAAGATCTGTTGAACTTGCTATTGAAAAAAAATGTCCGTTTATGTTGATTTCAAAATCTGGAGGTGCAAGAATGATGGAGGCAGGGATATCTTTAATGCAAATGGCAAAAGCTACAGCTAAACTTACCCAGCTCTCTAATGCTAAATTACCTTACATCTCCTATTTAACAGACCCTACCACAGGTGGAGTGACGGCTTCTTTTGCAATGTTAGGAGATTTAAATATTGCTGAGCCTGGCGCTTTAATTGGTTTTGCTGGCCCAAGAGTTATTAAAGAAACTATAGGAAAGGATTTACCAGAAGGTTTTCAGACAAGTGAATTTTTATTGGAGAAAGGTTTTTTAGATTTCATAATTGATAGAAGAGAACTAAAAACTAAGTTAGTTCAGCTAATAAAGCATTTCAAAAACTAACAAATATTTTCACTGATTTTAACTGTTTTTACTTTTTCCTTTAAGTAAGTATAAATTTCTTAACTTTGAGATTCAAAGTTAAATTACTTATGCAAAATAATCAACCAGAAAATGATTTGGGTCTCATAAAAGATCTTATGGAAAAATCAACTAAGTTTTCAAACTTATCAGGAATTTCAGTTTTTCTTACTGGAATTTTAGCCATAATTGGAGGATATTTTGTTTATTTTGATATTGGATTTTCGGTTAATGAAATAAATATTTCATATTCTCAATTAATTAATCAAAAAGGAGATCCTGAAGATCTTTTTATTAAACTAAAACTTTTAGTTTTTATAGCTTCTTTAATTCTAATTTCTTCTCTTATTATTATGTACCTAACAGCTCGTAAAAAGTCAGGCAAAGAGGGAATACCACTTTTAAATTCATCTTTTTCTAGAACCCTAAAATCTTTATTTGTTCCAATATTTTCAGGTGGAATTTTTTGTTTAATATTATTAAATAATCAGATGTATGGTCTGGTTGCGCCAGCAACTTTAATTTTTTATGGATTAGGCTTAATTAGCTCAAGTAAATATAGTTATAACGAATTGGAGTTTCTAGGTTATTTTGAGTTGTTTCTAGGATTTATTTCATCATTCTATATAGGAAGTGGACTTTTGTTTTGGATGATTGGTTTTGGATTGTGTCATATTGGTTTTGGACTATTCCTACATTTTAAATATGATAAAAAGTAAATGGAAGGTTACGGTCTTTTAAATAAAGCTTTCGATTCAAGAGTTAGATTAGGATTAATGTCAGTACTGTCAGTTAATGAATGGGTAAGTTATAAAGAGATTAAAAACCTATTAGATTTAACAGACGGTAATTTAGCTAGTCATATTCATGCATTAGAGAAAATTAAGTTCATTGAAATAAACAAACAATTTATTGGAAAAAAGCCTTTAACTACCTACAGAGTAACCAATATTGGTAAAAATGCTTTTAAAGAACATATATTAGGATTAGAAAAACTGATTAATATTTAAATATGATATTTAATTATTTTGTAAATTCAAAGTAAATTATGTTATTAGATAAATTCAAAATGAAATTTTTTTTTACAAACCTACTTACGCTAACAATTGCTCTAGGGTTATCTTCTTGTTCTTCATCATCAGATGAAAACCTTCCTCAAAACCCATTGCAAGAAGTTACAGAAGAATTTGCAGAAGAAACTACTAATGATAATGTGTTTTATCAAGTACCAACTCCTAATGAATTATTTGCAGTTTTAAAAAACAGCAATGCCCCGTTAAATAAAGAAATATTAAATGATGTGTCTAACTCTGAGAAATATTTTACAAAATTTTCAAAAGCATTGAATTTTGGTGTTTACTGTGCAGACTTAGCTTATGTTACAAGTCAGGGAAGTTTTGAAGATGCAGCATCTCTGTTTGGAGCTATTAAAACTTTGGCTAATGATTTGGAGATTAAGAATGCAATAGATCAAATATTATTTGATAGATTAAAAAAAAGTTTAGAAAATTCAAATGCAGATTCTTTATTTTTGATCTCTAATGAAACTTATTATAATGCGTTTTCTTACTTGCAACAAAACGATAGAAAAGATATTCTTGGATTAATTGCTGTTGGTGGATGGATTGAAGGCTTAAATATTATTCTAAACTTAGAACCTTACATTGAAAATTCAGAAATTTGTCAACAAATAGCTGATCAAAAACTAATACTAGATAATCTTTTAATATTTATCTCTAATGTTGAAAATGATAAATTTGTAGATATTGTAAGCGATCTTATTATAATTGAAGAAATTTTCAATCAAAATCTTGAAAGTTCTAAGGATGATGTCAATGATTTAGAACTTAGTAACAAAACAAATGAAGACGGATTAGTAGTTTTTGGAGGCGGAAACTCAGCAACTCTTAGTAATTCTCAGTTTGACCAATTAAAAAGTATAGTAACGGATTTGAGAACTTCAATAACTGAAGAGAATTAAGATGAATTATCTAAAATGAAAAGAATTAATTTTTTAACAATAATTTTATTAATGGCAATGCCATTATTTTATCAAAGTCAAATTGAATGCTACAATACTGTTTCTTTTTGCGATACTGAAAGTAGAGAAGGGTTTACAAGAAACATGCAAAGCTTAAGTGGAGCTTTTACACCCGGTGATACAAGTATAGTTCAGATAATTGTTTATAAAAACATGGAATATAGAGTTTCTTTATGTTCGCCTTCTCACCCTGATTTAGAAGGTAAATTTCAATTTAAAATAATTGAGGATATAAAAAAAGGAGTTTGGAAAGAAAATACAATAGAAGTTGATTCTATTGATTTAGATGATGAACCTGTTACAGATATGAACGGCAATACTTTAAAAATTTCTAAAACCCAAAGAAAAAGAGTTTTCGAAACAAAACAAGAAGTTAGATACGATAATTCAGAGCACGAAATGAGCCAGGAGTTTATTTTCACATCAAATAAAACTAGAAAATTAAAGATTAAAGTCTACGTACCGAGTACTGAAACTGAGGAAATGTCATCTGGGCTATCTGGAATTACTTTTGCTTGTGTCGGTCTTCTTCTAGAACATCAACCAGGTATTGTTACAGGATTCACAAGATAATTATCTAAAATTATAAGGTTTTGAAAGATATAATTAAAACAAAAAAACATGCTTTGATTCTATCACATCAGGGTCCAGATGGGGATTCGATAGGTTCTTCGGTATCACTTAGTTTGTATTTAAACAAAATTGGAATAAACAATAAAATTATTTTTCCAGATCCTTATCCAAGTTTTTATTCTTGGGTAAATGGCATTAAAAATTCAATTATTGCATCTGAAAATTTAGAATTAATTGATGATTTATTTAATAAATCTGATTTAATAATTTGTTTGGATTTTAATCACAGAAACAGAGTGGGTATTAATTTGAGTCCATTTCTAATTAATTTAACAGAAAAACATGTAATTGTAATTGATCATCATACAAACCCAGAAAATTTTGGAGATTCTGAGATTATTGATTCTAATGCTTCATCAACTTGTGAATTAGTTTTTAATCTAATTAAATCTAATGGTGATTTAGATCTTGTTGATATCCCAATTGCTGAATCTATATATATAGGTCTCATCACAGATACAGGTTCTTTTAAATATTCTTCTGTATCATCTTCTACTCATCTTATTGCTTCTAGTCTTAAAGAAATAGGACTTAATCATGTAAATATTCATAATAATATTTTTGATCAAAATTCTGTATCTAAAATCAACCTTTTAGGATACGCTTTACAAAAAATAAAGATCGATAAATTATCTTCTCTGGCTTATTTAGTGCTTTCTCAAAAGGAATTAGAACAGTTTAATTTTCAAAAAGGTGACTCTGAAGGATTTGTAAATTATTGTCTTTCTATTAAAAATATTAAAAATGCTGTTTTTTTAAGGGAAGATAAAAATCTTATTAAAATTTCTTTAAGATCAAAAGGAGATGTTAAGATGAATGAATTTTCTCAAAAATTTTATTCTGGAGGAGGTCACCTAAATGCAGCTGGTGCAGCTGTTGAAAGTAACGATATTAATACTGTTACCAAAAAATTAATTGAAAATTTTAGATCCTTTTGTTCCGTATAATATTTATAGTTGTTTTTTTTAGTTTCTTGAACTCTTGTGTTCAAAAAAAAGAAAGCTTTAAAGACAATGAATTATTGGGAGTTTTTGATAAAGAATCTTCAATAAAAATGAATAAGTCTTGGATAGAAGACGAAGTTTTTAAAATTGATCAATATTGTATAAGACAGGGGTGGAATATGTTAAGTTCAGAAAGTGGTCTTAGGTATAAAATTTTACATAAAAGTAATTCTGGTGTGAAACCCAAAGAAGGTAGTGAAGTAGTTATTGGATATGATGTTAGATTAATGGACTCCTTCCAGACTAAGTGTTATAGCTCAGATTCCAATGGCCTTGCAAAGTTTATAGTTCAACACTCTACCGTTGAAAGTGGTATACATGAAGTTGTGACATATTTAGAAAAATATGATAGTGCTTTAGTGATTTTGCCCCACCACATAGCTCATGGTATATCAGGAGATTTTAGGCTAATTCCTCCTCTTTCTACAGTCTTATACTTTATCAAGATTATAGATGTTCAATAAAGTTATTTTATTAAATATTATTTTTTTATTTGTTTATAGTTGCAATCAAAAAAGTAATTCTTTTATTAAAACTGAAAATGGTTATCTAATAAATTTTCTTGAAATTTCAGAAGATACTAATAAGGTTAGTAAAGGTTGTATAGTCAATCTTGATATTATTGCTAAAGATGATAACCAAAGAACTTTTTTTTCTTCCCAAGAAAATGGTTTAGATGGAGTTTCTTCCTTCTATTATGACTCCAATATTTTAAAATCGCCAATGAATGATATCTTATTAAAGACATGTAAAGGGGATAGCTTGTCATTTTCTATGAAATCCTCTGTTTTTTATAATAGTTTTTTTGGGAATTTTTTTTTAAATAGAATTATTATAGATTCTTGTTCTTTAAAGATAGACTTGAAAATTTTAGGTTATTTTAATTATCAAGAGCAAATAGACTATCAAAAAAAACTTGAAATATCTGCCCAGAACAAAGAAGATTCAATGTTGAATTTAGCAAAAGAATCATGGAATAGTAAATTTCTAAATATCTATAAAAGTCGTGGTTTATATGCTATTAAACTTTCTTCCAATGATTCATTAAATTTTTATAGAGATTCATTGAGAAATGAAATTATAATTGGATATACAATGAATGAAATTTCAGGTCGCTTAATTTATGAAACAAGTTTTTTAAATCCTGAAATATATGACAGAAGTAAAGAGGGTCAATTATTAGAGGGGTTTGAAATACTTATAGATAATTTTCAAGAGGGTGATTCAATTTTCGCACTGATTCCTTCAAATCTATTATTTGGTCGTAATGGTTCCTTCATTAAAAAAATTCCACCTTTTACTCCAATGAAGGTTAAATTGAAAATAAATTAATTTTATTCAAATATAAAAATAGTTGGTTTTTTTTCGAGAATAATTTTATTTCTTGATAACTCATAAACACTTTTAGTAATAGTTCTTTCTCCTTTTCCAGTTAAGTCAATTGAAATACTTATTTTCCTGTTTTGAGGTTTTAGATATTTTATTAGATTTTCTAGAACTTTTTGATTTCTATATGGTGTTTCAATAAAAATGTGAGCTCCAGACTTTTCTTGAATATTTTTTATTTTTTTTATCCATTCTTTTTGTTCTATTGGTAAATAGCCGTGGAATTTAAATTCTTGTCCATTTAATCCACTTGCCATTAGTGCCGAAATAATAGAAGATGGTCCAATTAATGGTTTTATTATTATTTGATTTTCGTGTGCTAATTTACAAATTTCTTGTCCTGGGTCTGCTATTCCGGGACATCCTGATTCACTCATTACTCCAACATCTTGTCCATCTAAGAGATGATTAATTACATCTACAATAATTTCTTTTTCTGCTCTTTTATTCACAATAAAAAAATTGGTATCATCAATATTAAAACTTGGTATTAATTTTTTGATGAATCTTCTACTAGTTCTTATATTTTCTACTGCAAAAAACTTAAGATTATCAATTGTTTCAATAATATAGGGAGGAATTAGTTTTATATTGAAATCTTCTTCACTATGAATCGGAACAGGTATTAGATATAATATTCCTTTACTCATTTTCTTTAATTTTACTCATTATTTTAGTGCATGCTTTTTCAAGTAATCTATAAATATTTTCAAATCCATTTTCTTTTCTATAATATGGATCTGGAACTGAAGGATTATTTTCTGAGTCAATATTTTTTAGAATTAACTCAATTTTACTGCATTCTTTTTCATTTGAGCATAATCTTATTAAATCTCTATAATTGCTGGTATCCATGACATATATTTTATCAGATTCTTTAAAATCATAAGTCGAGAATATTCTTGCTTTTTGATGGCTAATATCTATGTAGTGTTTTTTAGCAACATTTATGCTTCTTAAATCTGGTGAAGAACCCACATGCCATCCGCCTGTTCCAGCAGAATCAACATAGATGTTGATATTATTCTCTTCTGATTTTTTTTCAAGTATTCCCTGAGCTAGCGGAGACCTACATATGTTACCTAAACATACCATTAGGACTTTATACATGTACTGAATTATATTTATTGAATGCTTAGCTTTTTTTCTAAATCTGCAAGATAAGTTCTAAAGTGCTTATCTGTTTCTGCGAGATTGTTAACCGTTCTACATGCATGAAGTACTGTTGCATGGTCTTTTCCACCACAATGCATACCAATATTTGCAAGAGATGACTTAGTCATTTTCTTAGAAAAATACATAGCAATTTGTCTTGCTTGTACAACCTCTCTTTTTCTAGTTTTAGACTTCATAAGTTCAATTGGAAGATCAAAATAATCACATACAACTTTTTGAATATACTCTATAGACACTTCTCTAGCAGTATTTTTAACAAATTTATCTATCATTTGTTTAGCTAAATCAAGTGTTATGGACTTTTTGTTGAGTGAAGATTGAGCAATTAAAGAAATCAATGCGCCTTCAAGTTCTCTAATATTGTTAGAAATACTGTAGGCTAAGTATTCAACAACTTCAGATGGTAGCTCAATTCCATCAGAATACATTTTTTTATTAAGTATAGCAATTCTTGTTTCAAGATCAGCCATTTGTAAATCTGCAGAAAGACCCCATTTAAATCTAGAGAGAAGTCTTTGTTCCATTCCTTGCATTTCAACAGGTGCTTTGTCTGATGTTATTATCAATTGCTTTCCTGTTTGATGAAGGTGATTAAAAATATGGAAAAATACATCTTGTGTTTTTTCTTTTCCAGCAAAAAATTGTACATCATCAATAATTAAAACATCAATCATTTGATAAAAATGAATAAAATCATTGGTTGAATTATTTTTAACAGAGTCAATAAACTGATGAGTAAATTTTTCTGAAGATACATACAGTACAGTTTTATTTGGATGCCTATCCTTAATAGCTATCCCAATAGAGTGTCCTAAATGAGTTTTCCCTAGTCCAACACCTCCGTAAATTAAAAGAGGATTAAAAGCAGTTCCTCCTGGTTTCTCGGCAACTGCAAAACCTGCAGATCTAGCTAATCTATTACAGTCACCTTCAATAAAATTTTCAAAAGAATAATTAGGGTTTAAATTAGAATCAACGTTAACTTTTCTAAGTCCTGGTATTACAAATGGATTTCTAATTGTTTTATTGCCAATATCTACAGGCATACTAACTTGAGGGTTTTTAAGAATGCTGTTGTCTGTTGTGGGTATTTTGATAGTATATGGATTTTTATTTCCGCTATTGTTTTCCATAACAATACTATATTCCAATTTGGCTTCAGAGCCTACTTCTTTTCTTATCGTCTTTTTTAATAAATCAACATAATGCTCTTCTAGCCACTCGTAGAAAAACTGGGAAGGAACTTGAATAGTTAAAACATTGCTTTTAAGTTTTACAGGTTTTATTGGTTCAAACCATGTTTTAAATGCTTGAATTGATACATTGTCCTTGATTATTGCTAAACAATTTTCCCAAGTTGATTCAAAAGATTTACTCATTTATTAATTTTTTTTTGTTAAATAGTGCAATTGTAAAATTGATAATTGAGGTAGCTATTGAAAATTTTACTTAACGCTTTAATACTTAACAAATATTTAATAAAAAAGTTGAAAAAAAAACTTATTTGCTATTGTTTTTTAAAAATATTTTATTCTGAAAAAAAATCAAATTTTGGCATAGTTTTTTTTGTGAAAAGCATTAACAGAAAGAGAATTTAATTTATCATTTTTTTTTGAAAATTCTATATCAATTCTTCCCAGAGCAAGTGCTCCCCAACCTGCTTGATTTACAATTACATTTTTGTTGTCTAAATTTTTTATTTTTTCCGATTTTTCTAAAAAAGTGTGGGTGTGACCGCCAATAATAACATCAATATTTTTTGAAAGTCTAGCTAATTTTAAATCTGAAATCTTATCATTTTCATATTCATATCCTAAATGACTTATGCAAATTATTAAGTCACATTTTTCTTTGCTCTTAAGATGATTTGACCAGTAATTACTAGTATCTAGTGGGTCTAAATATTTTGTATCTCCATAGAAGTCTTTACCAACCAGTCCTTCTAACTCAATACCAAGTCCAAAAAGACCAACTTTTATTCCATCAATTTCCGCCACTAAATATTTTTTTATTTTTTTATTCATTTCAATATCGGAAAATTCATAATTAGAACATATAAAAGGAAAATTTGCATGGTGTAACACTTCTTTGAATCCATTTATCCCATTGTCAAAGTCATGATTACCCATGGTTGATGCAACATAACCCATTTCACTCATAATTTTCAGTTCTAAACTTCCTTTGAATTTGTTAAAATATGGTGTTCCTTGAAAAATATCTCCAGCATCTATTAAAACGACATTTTTTTCTTTTGTTCTAATTTTTTTAATAAGACTTGCTACTCTTTTCATTCCACCTAGTCCAGGGTATTTGGAGTGGTTTTCTGGAAAGGGATCTATGTGACTATGCATGTCGTTAGTATGTAAAATAGTGATTTTCTTAGTTTTTATTTTTTTATTTAAAAAGCTAAAGCTATTTAGTAGTGGTATGGAAATACTCACTAGAGCAATTTTTTTAATAAAAATTCTTCTATTGAATGACTTGGACTCTCCCATCAAATTGAGCGTTTATTTTAATATTATTCTCTCCTAATTCTTCAATGTATTTTATAATTACGTCTCTTAGAAGGAGTTTTGTGTTAAAAATAGTTTTACAATTCTTGAAAAAACCCATGTCATCTCCTCCATTAGCTAAATAATTGGTAGTTAAAACCTTGTATGTTTTTAAAGGCTCATACATTTTATTACTAATCATACAACGACTCACTTTATCTCCACTTATTTTAAGTCTTATTCCGCTCAAAGGAACACCTGATTTTCTTGAAATATTAGTTGTAGATTTTTCTTTAATGTAGTTTATTAAATCATTCATTTCATTGCCTTTTATTTCTAAAATTAAAAGATAATTGTCAAACGGCATTATTTGAAAAATATCTCCGATGGTAATCGAACCTTTATTAAGTGTACTCCTAAAACCTCCATTATTTAAAATGCAAAAGTCAGGATTAAATTTATTTTCTGGAAAGTTTTTTTTTATGTAAAGAATAGATAAATCAGAAATGAAATCTCCTAAAAGACCCTCAGGACATCCAACTTCCATAGTAATTAAACTTTGGTTAATTACTTTATTCATTTCCTTAGAAATAGAATCTCTATATTTTGAAAGTTCAATTTCTTCAAATTTTTGTTCTGGAATATTTTTATCTACACTAATAATAGTAGAATTTGCATTTACTATTTTATAACTTTGACAAGATAAAATAAGTACAACACATGTTGTAATTAAGATTATAAATTTACTATATATTTTTACCACATTACTAAATTAAATAATATGTTCCAATCAACGGCTAAGGTTAGGGTAAGATATGCTGAAACAGACCAAATGGGCTATTGTTATTATGGGAATTATGCCCAATATTACGAAGTAGCCAGAGTTGAAGGGTTGCGAAAATTGGGAATTAGTTATAAAGATTTAGAAGCTCAAGGGTATTTATTACCAGTTTCTGAGTTTCACATAAAATATATTTTGCCAGCATACTATGATGAAGAATTAATGGTGAAATGCACAATCTATGAACCTCCAAAAATTAAAATAAAATTTAATTATGAAATACATAATATTAATGGGGATTTACTCAATTTTGGAAGTACTACTTTAGTTTTTGTAGATAAGGAAACAAAAAAACCTGTAAATTGCCCTGATTTTTTAAAAAATAAATTGTTAAAAATTATTAATGAAAAATAATAGAATTCTCTTTTTATCAGATTCTAAAAAAAATCATAATTCTACTATAAAGTTGTTTAAAAATTCATTTTTTTTATATCTAAGTTATCTAGAATACCATCTTTATTTAGTACTCGTATGCTTTATTCAAATTCTGAAAATCACATAAGTGCTTCAAAAATTAACTATATCAAATTATGCGTTAATTTCTAAAACAGTTATTGACTTTAAAAAAGAATTTACAGTTATAACAGGTGAAACTGGTGCTGGTAAATCTATTATTTTTGGAGCAATGGAGCTTTTGATAGGAGCTAGGTCATCTAATAAGATTCTTAAAGATCCTACTTCAAAATGTGTTGTCGAAGGTGTTTTTTCTTTAAATGAACAAGTTTTAAAACAACTAGTCTTGATGGACTTAGATGTTGAAGATGACCTTATTATTAGAAGAGAAATAAGACAAAATGGAAGTTCTAGATCTTTTATTAACGATTCACCAGTAAAATTAGATCAACTAAAATTTATTAGTCAGTATATCATCGAAATAAATGGACAACATTTTATTAATAAGATGGGTTCTTTGAATTTTAAATACGATTTTTTAGATAGTTTTTTAGATAAAAAAAATACTTTAGTTAAATATAAAAATGCTTATTTAAGTTATTCAAAATCTCTAGAAAGACAAAAACTAATTATTCAAAAAGTAGATATTTTAAATGAAAAAAAAGATTTTTTGAAATTTCAATTAGACGAACTATCAAATTATGATTTTCAAAACTGGGACGAGGAAGCAATTCAAAATGATTATAAAATTGCTGCAAACAGAGATGAAATAAATGACATTTTAGAAAAAATAAATAATATTTATTCTTCAAATAATGGTCTTAGAGATTTATTTGGAGACCTAAACTCTCAAGCTATAGATTTGAAAACCCATTTACAAGACTTTTCCTCAATCTCTGACAGGATAGATTCAATTAGTATTGAACTGGAAGATATATTCCATGAAATAAATCAAAACTTCTCTACGCTTAGTGGAGATAAAAAAAATCTTCATGAACTTGACCAACAGTTGAGACAGATTAATTTTCTTTTAAAGAAATTTAATGTTACAGATTTAAAATCTTTAGTTCTAAAAAGTGAAATTTTCAAGAAAGAACTTTCTGAATTATCAGAAATGGATTTAGAGCTAAGTGAAATTAATAAACTTGTAGAGTCCAATAAAAATCTATGTACGGGAATTGGCAATGAACTTTTTAAACTTCGTTCTCAGAAGACTTCTATTATAGAAAAAAAGATTAATAAAGTATTGAAAACCCTATCCATGGGCCATGCAAATTTTAAAATTGAATTGATAGAAAATAGTTCTATTACTGAGCATGGTACAGACCAAATAAATCTTTTAATTTCTGTAAATAACAGTCCTAAGTTTTTTCCTTTACATCAATTTTCATCCGGTGGTGAACTTTCAAGAATTGCCCTAGCAATGAAATATATCTCTTGTTCATTTAACAAAATATCCACCCTTATTTTTGATGAGATTGACTCAGGAATTAGCGGTAAGGTAGCTTCTGAAGTAGGTTCTTTATTACAAGAAATTTCCACATCCTCTCAAGTTATTAATATTACCCATCTTCCGCAAGTTGCAGCAATTGCTAAATACCACTTGAATGTCAATAAGAAAGAAATTGCTGGCGATATGGAATCTAGTATAAACTACTTATCTAAAGAAGATAGAATACAAGTATTAGCTAAAATGCTTGGTGGCGATAAGACAGGAAAGGCTGCATTGAATAATGCACTAGAACTTTTAAATTAACGATTGTCAATCTCGTCTGAATTTGGATGGCTATTTCCATCCCAAGAAAATTGTTTGACATTTATTTTCGGGTTACTTATAAGTTCACTTATTATAGTTTTTATAGTCACACCATCTTTTGTCTTTACGGAAGCTTCACTAATTAATTTTAAGGATTCATTTATATCCATAATTATGGTATGAAAATTACTCTTATCTGGTTGAGATGGGAACATCTTAATTTGATGAATAGTTTGATTATTTATTAATATTTTTTTTATGTACATATATTTAAATCCTTCTTTCCACATAGTGAATATTTCACTTGGATTAAGTGTATTGTCCAAATCTTCTAATAAATCTATGTAGCACTCGTTATCTTCAGGCAAGTAAGTCCAAACGTTGACACCATCACATATCACTTCTCTTTCTTCTGTTTTATAATAAAACTTTTCTTTTTCTATTATAGCATATCCATTTTGTATTTCGTTAATATCCTCACTTTTTATTTCCAATTTAAAGTTAAATTTAGAGGCATTATTTTTTTGAATATTGTCACTTACTTCTTGAAGAATTCTTTCACATTTTAACTCTTCACTTTCTGAAGATTGCCCAAAACAAACAGGATTTATAACATTAAGGATTATTAGTAGCACCAAATTATTTAATCTCATAGTTTTCCTTTTTCTCTTAGATTAGTCAAAAACTGTTCCAAAGCTAAAACATCGGGAATTAGAACATCTCTAGCTTTACTTCCTCTATGAGGACCAATTAGACCAGTAGCTTCCAATTGATCTACTATTCTACCAGCTCTATTATAGCCTAACTTTAATTTACGTTGTAATAAAGATGCAGAACCTTGTTGAGCATTTACAATAACTTCTGCAGCGTCTTCAAATAAACTATCTAAGTCATCATCTATTTCTTTTAACTCATTAGCTTCATCTATGTATTCAGGTAGTAAAAATGCACTTGGATATCCTCTTTGAGAACCAATAAATTCAGCAATTTCGTCTACCTCAGGGGTGTCTACAAAACCACATTGTAGTCTTATTAGTTCATTTCCTGGAGAGAACAACATGTCTCCTCTACCAATTAACTGGTCTGCTCCTCCAGAATCTAGTATTGTTCTAGAATCAATTTTAGAGGTTACTCTAAATGCTATTCTTGCAGGGAAATTCGCTTTTATGGTTCCTGTTATTACATTTACTGATGGTCTTTGTGTAGCGATAATTAAATGAATACCAACCGCTCTTGCTAACTGCGCAATTCTAGCAACAGGAGTTTCAACTTCTTTACCTGCTGTCATAATTAAATCAGCAAATTCATCAATTACTAGTACTATGTAGGGCATATACTTATGTCCTTTTTCAGGGTTTAATTTTCTTTGAACGAATTTGTGGTTATATTCTTTAATGGTTCTAACCATTGCTTGTTTTAAGAGCTCATACCTCGCTTCCATTTCTACACATAAACTATTTAGTGTTTTAACTACTTTTGTTGTATCTGTAATAATGGCTTCTTCCTCATCTGGTAACTTTGCTAAAAAATGTCTTTCAATTTTATTATAAATGGTTAGTTCTACTTTTTTAGGGTCTATTAAAACAAATTTAACTTGTGAAGGATGTTTCTTGTATACAAGAGATATTAGAATAGCATTTAATCCTACAGATTTACCTTGTCCTGTTGCCCCTGCCATTAGTAAATGAGGCATCCTAGTAAGATCCGCTATTAAAGTTTCGTTAGAAATAGTTTTACCTAGAGCTATTGGTAATTCCATTTTACTATTTTGAAATTTATCTGAAGCTATTAACGACTTCATAGCTACTATTTCTGGATTGGAGTTTGGAACTTCAATTCCAACTGTTCCTTTTCCTGGCATAGGTGCAATAATTCTTATTCCTAAAGCTGCTAGACTTAAGGCTATATCGTCTTCTAAGTTTTTAATTTTAGAAATACGAACTCCTGGAGCAGGAATAATTTCATATAGGGTAACAGTTGGCCCAATAGTTGCCTTTATTTTTGAGATATTTATTTTATAATTAAGAAGGGTTTCAATAATCTTATTCTTATTACTTTCTAATTCATCTTTATCAACAGAAATATTACCACTTCCATGTTCTGCTAGTAAATCTATATTTGGTAATTTATATTCAGATAAATCTAATTTTGGATCGTATTCTCCAAATTCTTTCAACTTCCTGTCTAAATCTTTTTTACTTAACTCAGTTTCTGTTTTTGCCACTTCAACAGCCATAGCTACTTCATCTTTAGAATTGGCTATTTCTTTCTCCTGATTTTTTAATTCATCGTCTTTTATATTAACATCTAATTCTAAATCACTAGAATCATTTACAGTTTCATCCGACTTTAAATCGTTTTCCATTTCATTAAAACCAATATTTAGTTCTAAAGACGTGTTTTCAGTGGAAACTTCTTCCTTAATTTCCATTTCATTAGAGACATCCGTAAAACCATCTTTTTCTGCAATATTTCCTTTAATTTTCTTAGAAAACTTATTAAAAAATTCTACGACCCAAGATAAAGAAGGGTTAAATAATAAAACAACTGATGAAATCCCTAAGAAAAATATAAAAAAACCAGTACCAATTTGACCAAAAACTCCTATTAACCAGTTGTTAGTTACCTGTCCATAGAATCCTCCCATGAAATCTAAATCAGATTCCTTAAAAATAAAACCTAGAAAAGTACAAAGCCAAATTAAAGAAACAAAACTGACTTTTAATGTCTTAATGATTGGTAGTAATTCGTACTTAAATAGAGATTTGAAACCAATAACAAAGAAAACTAAAACAAATAGGTAAGAAGCTACACCGTGCCATATTTTTAAAAACCTATGGGCTATGTAGGCTCCAAATTTGCCCAACCAGTTTTGTATTTCACTTTCTTCACCATTAAAAACAAAACTAATTGACTTCCCATCAATAATACTTAAGTCGTATTTCCATGTAAAAAGATAAGAGGTGAATGAAAAGAAAAGATAAATGGAAATAAGAACAAAAAACAGTCCAGAAGTTTTATGGAACCTCTCATCTGAAAAAAAGGTTTTCAGACCTTTAAAATATTCTTTTTCACTTTTCTTTTTAGAAGAGTTAAATTGAAAGTTTTTGTATTGGTTTTTAGCAGTCATTAATAATATTTCAAATGTAATGGAAACTAAATACTGATTCCTAGTATTAGAAAAGGTATTCTTAACGAACGTTTGTTAGGAATTATTGAGCCATTAAAGCTTTGAATTCTTCCAGTTTATAGATAGAGGTGCTGTTGTCAATCTCAAAAACTTTTGGATCGATATTTTTTTTGGTGATGACAACTGCTAAGTAGGTAGAAATAATCTTATCAGAAATTATTTCGTAATAAATAGGAAAACCTTTTAATTTCTTAAAATTAATATTGTAAGAATTATCAATTTCGTTAGTGTAATAAATTGTGGATGTAGTAGATCTATTGGTTTTTTTATTTATACTATTTATAATAGCTTTTTCACATTCTATTCCTAAAAAAATTTCTGCTTCATCAGTATAAATTATATTTTCTAAATCAGTTGTATCATTATCATTTAGAATAATTCCAATTTTTTTATCCATTAAATTAATTAGTAAAGTATTTCTTTTTAATAGGGTGTCAATTATCGTTGTTTGAGTTCCTATTTTTGTACTCTGATCAATTCTAGCCAATTCACCTGAAATATAGAAATCTAGTTTAGTTGGCATTGCAGATATTTCATTTATGGACGAGTCTAAACTATTATGGGTGATTTTATAACTTATAAAACCTTCAAAACCCTGAGAGAAATTATCAAGACTAATTAAAAGAAATATAATGGGGATTAATTTATTCATCGCAGTTGAAAATTGAAAGCATTGCCTTTATTTCTTTTAAATATTTTGTCAAGATAGAAAATTTATAGTTTTTTTCTAACTGTAAAAAACCATCATCTATATTTATGTCTTTTATACTAATTGCTTTAAAATGCATTTCCAATCCATATTGTTCCACACTATATTCCATTATTATATCTTTAATTATACTAAGTGGAGTACACCAGTTAACATTTTTTATTTTCAAATCTTTAAGTGTAATAATTTCATAAGTTGAATCATTTTCTAAGGATTTTATTTTTATTTTTTTGCATGGTTTACCTAAAAATAATACATCTTCTGAAATAGCTGTAGTTTTTTCATATTTGTGCAAATCTTTCAAAAGAAAGTCAACATTGTTAGAATCTATTATTGTGTATTTTTTATTACTGCCCAATCTAAAAATAAGTTTAGCATTTTTTTTGTAAGTATTATTAATTAACGCAAGACTTGAATTTTTCATAGGAAAAATAAATTCATTTTTAAATTGATTATTTGAAAAAGTCATAATCATTTTTTTTGGCAGGAGAAACATTAGAGATTCTTCATTTTTTTCTAGACAAGGGTAGCTTATATCGTAAATAATTTCACCAGCTAACTGTTGTTTTGTTTGGTTGGACTTACATTGAACTAAAATTAATCCAATAAAAAAAATTAAAAATATTTTAAGTAGAGTTTTTATCATGAAAAATTTGATATTGAATATATGTGTATTTATTTTTAATAAAAGCTTAGAAACTTATTGTATTTAGAATTTTGTGGAGTTTTAAAACCTTTGGAACTTATTGAGCAAATAATTAATTTTTTATTCTTTAATTTTAACAAATCTGTAGATTGGATTTTTTGTTGGTAAATTTCAAGACCAATTTTTTTTTGGTTGTTACTAATCCAGGTGAAAGAACAATTTTCTTCAATTAATTTTTTAGCTACTAGTTTTCCTTTTTTTCCAGAACCCCACAATACCAATTCTTCTTTTGTTTTTAATTCATTGTTAAGTAAATATTCAATTTTTAAAGGAATGAAATTTTCAAATTGATAGTCTTTACTATTTCTAGATGTCCTTTTTGGATGATCTCTCCACAAATGAATTATTTTTTTTGTTGTTGTAAGTTTAATTTTGTTGTAATAAACTCTAAATAAAAAATCATAATCCTCGGGGTAGTTCAGTTTTTTAAATCCTTTAATATTTTCAAAATCAGAGCGATACATCATCCAGCAGGAAGAAGGGATTGTACATTCTTTGTATAGATCCTTAAAATTTTTTTCATTTGATGTTAGTTCGTTAAGCCAATTTGCATATTTTAAATAGCCATTTCCCATTGGTTTTTTACTAGCGAAATACTTCACACCTCCCACAGCTATATTTTTCTTTTTTTTCTTTTCTAGTAAGGACCGTAATATTTTAATTTTATTTTCACTCATTATATCATCGGCGTCCATACGGGTTATATATTTTCCTACAGCGATTTCACTCCCTGTGTTTAATGCATCAATGATTCCTTTTCCTTTATTATTTACAAGTTCTATTCTTGAATCTGCTTTTAAAAATTGTATTGCTAATTTTTCAGAATCATCCGTAGAATGATCATTAACTAATATTATTTGTAATTTTTTGTAGGACTGATTAACAATGGATTTCAAACAATCTTCAAAGTATGGAAGTGGATTTTTATAAGGTATAATTATACTAACCATAATATTATTAAAGAATACATTAGAAAAAATATTCAAAACAAACATTGATTTTTATATTTGTTTCTTGAAATTATAAAAAAATGTTTGAAAACTTACAAGATAGATTCGAAAGAGCCTTTAAAGTACTAAAAGGTCAAGGTCAAATTACAGAAATTAATGTTGCAGAAACTTTAAAAGAGGTTAGAAGAGCTTTATTGGAGGCCGATGTGAGTTTTAATATCGCCAAAGCTTTTACTAATCGAGTAAAAGAAAAGGCTTTAGGAGAAAATGTTCTTAATAGTATTTCACCAAGTCAATTACTAGTCAAAATTACTCAAGAAGAACTCACCGAGTTAATGGGGAATCAGAAAGCAGACATTAATGTTAGTGGTAATCCCGGTATTGTTTTAATGTCTGGTCTTCAAGGTTCAGGGAAAACAACCTTTTCTGGGAAATTGGCAAATTACTTAAAAACTAAGAAAAATATGAAACCATTATTAGTTGCTTGTGATGTTTACAGACCTGCAGCTATTGACCAATTGCACGTGGTTGGTGATGGTATAGGGGTTGAAGTATTTTCTAATAAGGATGAGAAAAGTCCATTGCAGATTGCAAAAATGGGGGTTAAACATGCTAAAGAAAATGGTTATAATGTAGTTATTATAGATACTGCAGGTAGATTAGCTGTGGATGAGGATATGATGAAAGAAATTTCAGATTTAAAAAAAATAATTAATCCAACGGAAACTTTATTTGTAGTTGACTCTATGACTGGGCAAGATGCAGTAAATACTGCAAAGTCTTTCAATGAAAAAGTAGATTTTGACGGCGTTATATTAACTAAGTTAGATGGTGACACAAGAGGTGGTGCAGCATTATCTATAAAATCTATAGTTAACAAACCCATTAAGTTCATAGGAACTGGAGAAAAAATGGATGCCATAGATGTTTTTCACCCAGATAGAATGGCCGATAGAATTCTTGGGATGGGAGATGTTGTTTCCTTGGTGGAAAGAGCTCAGGAACAATTTGATGAGGAGTCTGCAAAAAAACTCCATAGAAAAATTAAGAAAAACCAGTTTGACTTTAATGACTTTAGAGATCAAATAGGTCAAATTAAAAAAATGGGTGGTGTAAAAGATATTGCAGGAATGATTCCAGGAATGAAGAAAGCTATGAGTGGAAGTGAAGTAGATGAAAATTCTTTTTCACCTATTTTAGCAATGATAGATTCAATGACCCCCAAGGAAAGAGAATTTCCCGATTCCATTAATATGCAAATGAAAAAAAGAATTGCTATCGGAAGCGGAAATGATCTAAATGAGGTAAATAAACTTATGAAACAATTCAATCAAACAAAAAAAATGATGAAACTCATGAGTAATAAACAGAATATGATGAATATGATGAAACAATTTAAAAAAATGGGTGGTAAAATGCCTATGTAGATTATGGAATTATTAGATGGAAAAAAAACCTCATTAGAAATTCAAGATGAATTGTCTGAAAAAGTTAAGTTCCTAGTTTCAAATGGTTTGAATCCTCCCCATTTAGTGGCAGTATTGGTTGGAGATGATGGCCCAAGTAAAACATATGTAAATGCTAAAGTTAAAGCATGCGATAGGGTGGGTTTCAAATCTACTTTACACCATCTTAGCTCGGAAGTGAGCGAGGTAGAAATTCTTAAAATCATTAAAGAATTAAACGAGGATGACTCCGTAGATGGCTTCATAGTTCAATTACCTCTTCCAGATCATATAGATGATAACAAAATTACTTTAGCTATATCTCCAAAAAAAGATGTAGATGGATTTCATCCTGAAAATATAGGAAAAATGACTCTTGGATTGCCTACTTTTTTACCTGCAACTCCAAATGGCGTAATGGAACTATTAAAGAGATATGAGGTGCCAACTGAGGGTAAAAAAACTGTTGTTATTGGTAGAAGTAGTATCGTTGGTACTCCTATGAGTATTTTAATGTCTAGAAAAAGTAATCCTGGAAATTCTACAGTAACTCTAGCGCATAGTAGGACAAAAAACTTAGATGATATATGTAAACAAGCCGATATTTTAATTGTCGCAATTGGAATTCCAGAGTTTGTTACTTCCAATATGGTTAAACCAAATGCTGTAGTTATAGATGTGGGTATTCACAGAATTGAGGATACATCGAAAAAAAATGGATTTAGATTAATTGGAGACGTGAATTTTAGTGAAGTTTCCTCTAAGTGTTCTTATATTACCCCAGTTCCAGGTGGAGTAGGACCAATGACTATAGCTTCATTATTAATGAATACATACATAGCTTCCAATGAAAGAAATTAAAAAGATACTTATTGCCAACCGTGGAGAAATAGCCCTTAGAGTGGTTAGGAGTTGTATGAAAATGGGAATAAAAACTGTTGGAATATTTTCTGAAGCTGACAAAGACTCCCCATTGTTAGATTATGTTGATGAGCAAATTTTAATTGGTCCTTCTCCATCTAATAAAAGTTATTTAAACCAAGATTTAATTATAAAAAAATCATTAGAAATGAAGGTGGATGCTATTCATCCAGGTTATGGTTTTTTATCTGAAAATGCGTTGTTTGCTGAAAAAGTAATTGAAGCGGGAATCATTTTTATTGGACCTTCTCCAAAATCCATTGAAATAATGGGAGATAAATTATCTGCTAAAAAAAACTGTTTCTAAATTTAATATTCCTTTAATTCCTGGATTAAACGAAGAAATTAAAGATGTAGATAAGGCAATGATTGCAGCCGAGAAAATAGGTTTTCCTATTTTGATTAAAGCTTCTGCAGGAGGTGGTGGTAAAGGAATGAGAGTAGTTTATAAAAAAAAGGAGTTTAAACAACAGATGAAAAGAGCTGTTAGTGAGGCAAAAAATTCCTTTGGAAATGGAGCTGTTTTTATTGAAAAGTATCTTTCAAAACCTAGGCATATTGAAATACAAATATTAGCAGATCAACATGGAAATATAGTTCATCTCTTTGAAAGAGATTGTTCAATCCAAAGAAGGCATCAGAAGATAGTTGAAGAAGCTCCTTCAGCTGTTGTTTCAGATGAATTAAGAGAAATTATGGGAGAAGCTGCATGTAATGTAGCAAGATCTTGTAATTATTATGGAGCAGGAACAGTAGAGTTTATATTTGAAAATAACTCTTTTTATTTTTTAGAAATGAATACTCGTCTACAGGTTGAACATCCTGTAACAGAAATGATTACTGGTTTAGATTTAGTAGAAGAGCAAATTAATATTGCAAAAGGAAAAAAACTAACAATTTCTCAAAAGGATTTGAAAATAAATGGGCATGCGATTGAAATAAGGGTGTGTGCAGAAGATCCATTTAATAACTTCATGCCTGATACTGGGATTATTGAACTTTATGATATTCCAAAAGGAGTTGGGGTAAGAGTCGACGATTGTACAAAAGAAGGATCTGAAGTTTCTATATATTATGACCCAATGATTTCTAAATTAATTGTCCATGGAGACAATAGAGATGAAGCCATTGAAAAAATGATAAATGCAATAAATCACTACACTATATATGGCTTGAAAACTACTCTTTCTTTTTGTAAATATGCAATAAACCATTCCGACTTTAGATTGGGTAATTTTGATACTGGATTTGTAAATTTATATTTGGAAGATTTTAAGTCAATGGTTGTTGAAAATAATTCAAATAATGCTGGATTAGCTGCAATTTATCTGTTGAATAAAATGGATAAAATCTCTAATTCTTTTCTTCCATCCACTGCTAACAATTGGTTAAGAAACAGGTAATACTGTCTATATGTCAGTTTATTTGTCAGTTTCCTTAACTGATTTCTGCCAAATTTCCAGGATTTTAAGTGTATGTATAGATGGCATATACTTTGCATATCTCAAATAAATTATAATATTATTAAAATGGCAAAAATTATAGGCATTGATTTAGGAACTACCAACTCTTGTGTAAGTGTAATGGAAGGGAACGAACCTGTTGTTATTCCAAACAGTGAAGGTAAAAGAACAACTCCTTCAGTGGTTGCTTTTGTTGAAGGTGGTGAAAGAAAAGTTGGAGACCCTGCAAAGCGACAAGCTATTACCAATCCTCAAAATACTGTTTACTCAATCAAAAGATTTATGGGTAACAGTTTTGGTGAAGTTAGTAAAGAAGTTAGCAGAGTTCCTTATAAAGTAGTTAAAGGAGACAATAATACACCTAGAGTTGCTATAGAAGATAGAAAATATTCTCCTCAAGAAATATCTGCAATGATTTTGCAAAAAATGAAAAAAACTGCAGAGGATTTTATTGGTCAAGAAGTTTCTGG
>MDSY01071704.1_pt1 | contig 24193 bp, 11 predicted proteins | sample 811131 | NCBI WGS metagenome assembly MDSY01 (sample SAMN05326643, study PRJNA326480) | marine metagenome | isolation source: seawater | place: Atlantic Ocean: South West | collected 2010
CCCCCCCGCAGAAGCTCACTCGGAGCGAGCTCCAGGCGATCCGACGCGATGGAGACGCCGGCGGCTCCGTGCCGCCCGTGCCAGAAGTCGTCGCATCCGTACCGGAGGCTGCTTCCGGCGCGGCGCTCGGTACCGCCGGCGCTGCGCTCAGTGCGGCCGCGGTGCAAGCATCTGGTGGGCTTGCGGCGGCTGTGGACGCGCCGCCCACACGGCAGCAGGGGAAGCAGCTCACGAAAGAGGAGCGCGAACAGATCAAGGAGGAGATCCGGAAAGAGAAAAATGCGACACATACGAAGAGCGCAACGTGAAGTCTCTTCCGGGAACTGCTCTTTCGGGCGTGATACGAATCGAAACTGGCAGTTTGAAACTCCTTGTTCGCGGTTGGGATTCACCACGGAGGGTTTCACCACGGAGAGATTCGCCGCGGATTCAACACGGACCCAGCACAGCAAACACACACACACACACACAACTCCTTAAGGCGCCTCTTCTAGTATTGTAGAAGGGGCAACCCGGGGCATCCCGCGAATCTTCACCATGCAGATGCGACTCTGTCTCTTTTGTCTCGGTCTTGTCATCGGAATGTGTGATGGTGTTAGTTTTGAAGTAGCTCATATCTGTGTCCGCCTGGGCCAGTGTCTCTGTGTTCCTCTCGATTCCCCACCCCCTTGTGTTTCCACCTGGTAGATGTAGATATTGCACAGGTGTCACTTGTAGCATCAAAAGGTACAGTACAGTAATAATAAGGCGAAAATAAATCCACGGAATACCTACTGTACCTACCCAGGGTACCGGTGAAAGTGGCTCGCCGTGCGCTTGCAATGTCTTTAGCGCCAGATCGCCCCTCTTGGGCGAATGATCTCAATGACAACCCGTGGCTCCAGGGCAGCTCGACAGCCAGGAGCACGAGCGGAGGTGCCGACACGAGCGGCCGCACATGCGCTCGCGCTTCGAGCGCCGCCAGCGCAGGCAGCACATCTCGCAGCAGCACGAGCGTGAATGCTCCAGCAACGAGCGGCGTCGGCTTGAGCGGCGGTGCGTGTAGCCGGACCAATAGCAGCGCGCCCAGCTGGTTCAGCAATGCCAACAAGAGTGACAGCACCAAGGGCAGCGGCAGTGGCACCAGCACATCTCGCAGCAGCATCAATGCTCCAGCGACGAGCGGCGCCGGCTTGAGCGGCGGTGTGTGTAGCCGCGCGAACAGCAGCGCGCCGAGCTGGTTTAGCAAAGAAGACAAGACTGGCAGCGCCAAGGGCAGCGGCAGTGGCGGAGGCAGTCTCCTGCGTTGGCCAAGCAAGCAGCAGCAGCCGCAGCAGCAGCCTCGGTTCCACGAGGGGCCTGAGCTTGACGACCTGAGCGTCGAAGAGCTTGAAGGGCTCACTGCGGCGCACGAGTCGGGCATCTCGGACGCGCAGAGACGAATGCTCAAGCAGGCCCTCGAGACTCGACAGCTCGGAGGCCAGACCCTCGAGCAGCTCCACACTCAAAAGCACCAGCTCAAGCGGATCACGGGCGACCAGCACAAGCTCGGCGGCAACCTGCAGAGGTCGAACCAGCTCATGAAGGGCATGGGCATGCGCGGCTGGCTCGGCTGGCTGCCAGACAGGCTGACGGGCCTCCGGCCGCCCTCGCAAGGAGAGCTCACGAGCGAGCAGCGTGCTGAAGCCGGTGGGGGCAGCGGCGAGCCAAGAGGAGCCGGTTCTGGAGCGCCCAATCCGGCGAGCAGCGCCGCGGCCTCCCCCTGGGGGAAATCGAAGCCGTCCGACGAAGAGCCTGCGCCTTCGCGCGGGGTCGATCAGGAGGGCATGCGTGAGCTCTCGGGCGTGCTCAATGATCTGCGCCTGCAGGCGCTGTCGATGAACGATGAGCTGAAGGAGCAATCGGGTATCATCGATACGGTCAACGACCGCGCTGATGACCACTCGAGCAGCATCAAGAAGAACAACAGGCGCGCTCGTGATATTGCAGGCAGCTCAGCCGCCAGCCGTATCGCAGATACTTTCACAGCGCCTCGAGCTACAAAGTCCTGGGGAATCGGGGGTGGCAGTGCGAAAACGGCGGCAAAGATAGGCTATAATTCAGCGGTAGCGCGAGCAAACTTGGGGCGTGGCATGTGAGAAGAAGATGGCCCACGTGGGTTAGAGTCTCTCATGTGAGGCTCCAAGCCCGTCGAGGTCGTGTGCACGCGTCGAGAGTCCGAGTTACTTTCGTCACTTTGAGTTCGACTCAGGTCTCGCTCTAGAATAAGAATAGCAACGCACGTGGACGCCCAGAGCCAGAGGTCAAGGTATGCTCCGCCGGAGTATCCCAGTATCGAGTATGAGTATACCTCGGGGTCATACAAAATTGGCTTATTTCCTTCTGAATGCACACATATGTATTAGATTGTCAATCTACATACGGATACTGATCTTTCAAAATGCGTGCTTCTGAAGACTCGCCATGAACGGGGGTGACAACATTTTACTAGATTCGAAGTAGACTCAGACTGCACACCGTACTCGTCAGCACTTCAAACTTGTTGTGCCACACACGTGATCAATAGGAAAGCCTAGAGAAGCTCCGGATGCTGCCAGCATCCGAATAGCCGACCCGGCTCGTCTCTGGCGACGACCATCCCGAATCCGTGCTCTCCAGCTCGAGCGAGGAGGCCACCTCCTGCTTTTGTCTCTTGCGTGAAGCCTTTGAGGCTGCGAGCGCTTGCTTCCTCGACTCGTTCCATTTTTGGCACGCGGCCACCTGTCCCTCTACCCAGCAGCCCATGGGAGCGCAAACATCGGGGGTTTTGCCTCGCGCACGGGCATGCAAGTGATTGCAGCAGAGCGCCAGCCAGTACGAGACATAGGCGTCCTGCGCCGCATACCGCTGCTGCGGCATGCTGAGGGGCCTCGACTCCCAGTTTGAGCGCGTCACCCGTTTGGGCTTCTCGAGTGCTTGGCCGAGGGCTGCGGCCATGCTCTTGAGACCCTGACCAACGAGCTCTCCGTCACCGAGCTTCGGGAAACGCACAGCCTCCTCGGTCTGCAGCCGCATCGCCGTCGGACCCAACTCACAAACGGAGCGCACCTCGAGTCCGTACTCGTTGGAGAGCTTTTGCGCGTCCGCGGTGACGCCACAGCCAACTTTCCAGACTGCTGGAGACGAGAGGAGGTTGACGAGTGCAGGTGGAAGGGCACGCAGGTGCTTGACGGGCACCAGCACCACGATCCGCGCAGTCGCAAGCTGGATGAGCGCCACGGGATTCTCGGGCTGGCCCTTGACAAACGTCGGCTTCCATTCAATATCGAGTCCGACCACCGTCTCCTTTGCGAACTGCGCGGAGATGACGCGCTGGAGCTCGGCGGGATCGTAGAGGAGGACCCAGCGGGGAAGGCTGAAGGGCGGGAGCCCATCCGACGCTGCCGCAGTAGACGCAGCCGCTGCTGGCGCTCGCTGCGGCGGCTCAGAATCGGCATTCTCACTCAAGAGCATGCTGAAGCGATTGCCGCTCGGAGGGCTCTTTCGTGGGAGCGGAGCCGAGATGGGCTGAGCCTGATTTGCCTTGAGCACCTGCTGCAGCTGCTGCTGCTGGATTCGCAGCAGCTCCTGCACGTTGCTGGGGTGTGGCACGCCCGAACCCGAACCTGGCACCTTTGGCCTGTGATGTGAGGTGGCGCTGCGGGCGCGGACATTGGCCATGGCAATACTGCCGGTACCAGAGTGGGAGCACGTCCCACTGCTGGCCTCCGCTGCTTGCCCTGCCCTCTTGGCACGGCCGCGCTTGCCCATGGCTTGCGCGATGTCGGACTGTCGCGTGCCTGGAGGGTTTTCGAAATGTAAAAAAACGTCAAGATAAAAACCAGCCTCGCCGGAATTTTGGGGCGACAATTAATAACAAAAAGAAGAAGCTGCCCGTCGCCACCCAGCACTGCGGGCCGTCCGCGATGGCGGCACAAGACAAGGTGGTGCTCTACCCGCCAGGGCTGGAGGCAATGGCAGCGCAGCTCTGCGACGCCCTCGGCGTCTCCACGCCGCTCTGCACTGCTCAGCTCACCAACTCGCCGAGCGCATCGCCGACGCTCTGCTGGGAGCGATTCCCCAGCGGCGACCCAAACGTCAAGGTGCGCATCGACGCGATTCGTGACCGCGACGTGGTGGTGATCCTCAACATGGACTCCAACGAGTACCAGTTCGAGCAGCTCTCCCTCCTCCTCCTCCTCCAACGCTTCGAGGTGCCAGACCCTCTCCCAGAGTATGCTAAGAATAAGTGGAAGCGTTCGCTCGCTGACGGCAAGTTCAGCGTGGGGAGTGCGGCGAGCATCAGCGTGGTGGTCCCATGGTACAGATACTGCCAGATGGAGCGCACGTGCCGCTGGGAACTTGGGGGGGAGGACCGCAAGTGGAACAATGCCGTCGCCGACGGCCCATTTGTCGATATGCCTACGTGTGCATCGTTTGCCGCGCTCATGTCGGCAGCCCCTTGCGAGGCTGTGCCGCGTCGGATCCCGAAGCGGCTGCTCTTTGTGGACATCCACGAGTATTCCGACCTCGAGCGCGTCCTCACCGCCTCCGGCCACTGGGCGAACGCTACGAGGGATTACGACCTCGTAAGCGGTTCGGGTACCTACTTTGCTTCCGCCTTCCGTATGTTTCTCGAGAGCTACTACCTGCCGTCGCTGCGTGAGGTGCGGGCCTCCTTTGTGGTCTTCCCTGACCACGGCGCCCCCCGTCGCTTCTACACGATGGTCCACGCAGCCGTCAAGGGCATCGCACTCGAAAACATCCTGTGGATTGCCAAGACGAGAGTTGGTGCCCAAATCTCGCAGGCCGAGACTCTCTTCTATCTGGATGGGTCGGGCGTTGAGCAGGTGCGAGCGCAGCTGCCTGCGGATGCGAATGTGCTCATTGCGGACGACTTCACCAACTCAGGATCCACGCTCTTCGGCGCCGCCCAGATCGTCCGCAAGCTCGCGAGCGGCAGTATTGAGGTTGGCGCATACGTGTCGCACTTTGTCGCAAAGTACGACCGCGCCACAGTGACCAAGTTTGTGGACAAGCTCTACGGTGGGAGCCTCGACACCTTCTCATGCACTGACTCCATCCCGAAGGTGGTGCGCTGGCTCGAGGAGGACGTGGCTGCAAAGGGGGGAGCGAGCAGGGCGACGCTCGTCAAGCTGGCGCCGCTCGTTGCTCAGTGGCTCAAGCAGTCAGAAGAGCCTGAGGGGATCCATTGCTCGCTGATGTGAGAGAGGCTGCGCACGAGCGAACGTCAGGCGTCCGCAGCTCCGCACTGCCATCGGCCAAACCGAATTGCAAATCTCCAAAGACTTTATTATTAGGCTACTGTAGCCGTTCAACATGACCCAACCGGGCCAACCGTCCAGAACGGTTGTATCGAGCTGCAAATCTCTCAGCCTCTCTCCGGTCTCTCGGCGACATTTTTCATCTCAACGAGAAAAATGTTCACTGTAGTAGATCAAGTAGCTAGCTAGGTTTAGACTTAAGGGTAAGGGAGGGTGACAGCTTCAGCTTGTCATCATACGTTTAGTGTTACACAGTGACACAGACATTTCCACAAATACTCATTGTAATTAGTACATAACATTTAAGTATCAAGTATCAGTATGTCTCCCGTGGGCGTCACAGTTCACAGCTTCACACACACACCAGTAAAAACAGTTTTTTTGGGTTTACACCCCTTTGTGGGGGGGGGCATCTCTATTTTTTTCGCGCCACACGGGCTCACAGTCGTCAAGAACATCTGGATTCTGACACATTGCTTGCACCCGTTGTGGCGCGCGTTGCTGAGAGGAGCCCGTAGAGGAGGGCCAAGATGCGGCGCTCGCGTGGGGTGGAAGCGGCCCGCCTTGCCTCCAAGGCCCCCCACTCGCAAGTCGTGCGTCCGCCGCCGCCAGCACGTGCCGCTGTGAAGCGGGCCGGCAAGATGAAGTTGCGCTGCGGTGAGGAGGTCTACGTGGCTGGTTTGTGCGGCCAGGCTGCCAAGCAGCATGCACACGAGGCGTACAATGCCTCGCGCTCCTTCATCCTCGTCCAAGAGCGCTCGGGGAAGCACAAGCCCATGTTCCATGCATTCGCCGACTCGCTCAACCAGCGATCCACCTTCCCCATGCTCATGCAAGGCCATCCCGACGACGAGAAGCACGGCCGACTCTACAGCACGCAGCACGCGGTACAGACGCGCAAGGGCCTCAAGAGCGCCCCCGTCGCGCCCGTGCCCAAGCCGCAGCCCCATGATATCCGTCGCTCGGTGCGAAAGCGTCGGGCGGATCCAAAATACGAGAAGCTTCTCGACCAGCTCATTGCACAGGTTGCCAGGGATAGCGAAGGCAAGAGGCGTGCAGATATTGATAGCTTGCCCCAGCAAGCGGCTCCCGCCCCCGTCGCCGACGCCGGCACCTCCCAAGCAGATGACGTGAACGTCTTGGAGATGCTCAACGATGCCATTTGGATGGCGAGTTCTGCGGCTGCTTCTGCGCCCGCTGCAGTCGAGAGGCGCGATGCCGTCTGCAGAGGTTCTGCGGCTGCGCAAGCGGCGGCAATTGAAGCTGGAGTGGCCGCGCCGGATGGTGACGCGAGCAACCGCGAGACGACAGCAGCTGGTCCAAGCTGCGCTCGCGAGTCTCTGCTATGTCAAGATGACGCGGTCGACGCCCTCATCAACGCCATCATGGAAGTACCGCAAATACCGCTCTCAACAGCAGAACTGCTGCTACCCGACCCGAATGCGGCCTTCGATCAATCTGCCACAAGGGAGGTGCACGCCGCCAGAAGCGCGCGCTCTCCTCCTCCTCAGGCGCAAGCGCAGCCGTCCGCTGCTCGTTGCTCGAGCATCGGGACGGATGTGCCGCAGCAGGCGACGCACTGCGAGGCGACTGCGCTTAGCGGGGGGTGCATCTCCGCGCGTGTTGCGCTGAGGAAGAAGACACCGGTGAGTGCCACGCCGGCTGTGCCCCCCACAGCCATCACGGCCGTTCTGAAGCCGGGAAGATCCAAGCGTGAGCGCAAGGCGCCGACGCTATACAAGGCGGAGCCGGCGCCGCCACCGTCCGTCGCCAGGAAGCAGGCGGAGGCCCAAGCCAAGCAAAAGGAGCGCGAAGTTGCAAGGGCTGCAGAGACGGCCGCAGGGATGGCGGCAGCGGCAGCGGCAGCTGAAACGACCGCCGCAGAAATCCCTCCAGCGGTGCAACGCACCGTCGAAAATCTGCATGTGGCGCAGAAAGCAGATCGTCGCGTAGCGCAGACAGCAGTGCGGCCCGAGAAGCCGCTCGCGCAGCGCAAGCGGTCGAGGACTGTCGCACCCCGCGAGCGTTACGTTGCGGAACCTGCGCCGACGCCGCGTATCGCCAGGCAGATCGCCGAAGAAGCCAAGCTGAGGACCGAAGAAGCCAAGGTGAGGAAAGAGGCTGAGCGCTCCAAGGCGGAAGCAGAGCAGGAAGACGGGGAGGCGGCAGAGCAGGAAGACGGGGAGGCGGTGTGGGACGGGGAGGCGGTGTGGCCAGAGCAGCGGGCTGCGGAGGTGAGGGCTGCGATGGAGGCCGAGGCGGAGAGTGCGCTCGAGGCACGGGAGCAAGCTGCAACCGAGGCGGCGGCAGCTGAGGCGGCGGCGGCAGCTGAGGCGGCTGCGGCAGCTGAGGCGGCGGCAGAGGCGGCGGCAGCAGCAGAGGCGGCGGCAGAGGCGGCGGCGGCAGCAGAGGCGGCGGCGGCAGCAAAGGCGGAAGCGGCAGCAAAGGCGGAAGCGGCAGCAAAGGCAGCAAAGGCGGAAGCGGCGGCAGCGGCAGCAGCAAAGGCGGAAGCGGCGGCAGCGGCAGCAGCGGCGGCGGCTGCCGCAGCCGCGGCAGCTATTGAGACGACAGCGCCCCTGAGTGTCTGCAAAATGCCCCGGACGGCAGCAAAGGCTGGAGCGGCAGCAGCGGCGGCGGCTGTCGCAGCCGCCGCACCTATTGAGACTTCAGCGCCCCTGAGTGTCTCCAAGATGCCCCGGAGCAAGCTAAAGGCATCATGCTCACAATGTTTACGACGTGACGACGAATTCTTCTGGTGCTCCATAGAAGTGGGATACTCGCTTTCAGGCATGGATGTGCGGTGCAGCAACTGCAAGCCAGCTGATTATGTGGCAATGAGCCCCCTCGACCTGAAGATGGCAATGGAACGCGACGCGGAGCTCGCTCTCGCTCGGCCGGGCTCAGTGGGCGCCAAGGGGAGTGTCAAGGGGAGGATGCCGTGGATGGAGGGGAGGATGGAGGGGAGGATGGAGGGGAGGCACCGCGTGCGATCAGCTCAAAAGATGCTCCCGCTCGTATCAAAGAAGCACTTGCCAGCTCGAGCCAATCGCGGCCGCAAGCAACGCAAATTCGGAGACTCGTCGCCATTGCCATACGGTCGAGTTTGCGCATGAGTTCATCTGATTCGCCCTATTTGACGCGCTGGACCAGAAGGCTTCATCGGACGACTACTTGTATATACGCTCGCCCAGGTTTGAGAGGCTGTGTCACACAAGGACAAGCTCGTACAATCACAAACTTCCGCTGAGATTATTAGGCTGCCGCCCATGGGCCATGGTCCACATAGATATATGATACAATGATGAAATGCTGTCGCATAGTGGTACTAGTATAGTGATACACATCACACACGTGAATCAAATTTGTAATTTACTGAACACCACTTTCGCTATCCGTTATATTTCTTATTAGTTTTACTTTTAGCATTTACATTTAGCATTAGCATATAGGCCTGGAACCTATAGGCTTAAGCCCTTATAAGGCTACGGCTAGCCTATACTCAAACTGATACTTAACCGGGTTGTGACCAGTTATACTAAACACTACGACTAGGACTACACGGTGACGCTACTACTCGTCTACTCGAAAGGTAGAGAGTGACTCAAGAGTGAGAGTTGTGGAACTGTCAGTTGAGACGAGTCGAGACTGGCCAGATCTGATGGGGGAGATCTGATGGGGGAGATCTGATGGGGGAGATCTGCAATCCTTGCAATGCGATTGAGATTGTACCCGAGCGAATCATTTCGATTTGAGCTCACGAATCCTAATTCACGAATCCTAAGGCATCGCATTGCTGAGCAGCGCAACGACCGCGGCTGTGGCGGTCGTCGTGCGCTGTGGCGAGGGGGCGACCGCTCCAAAGCCGACCAAGCCCTCGCCGAGCATCTCGCTGTAGAGCTTCTGCTCGCGCTTTGTCATCCGCCAGCTGTTGCTGCTGCCCTTGCCGCCCCCCGCCTTTGGCGTCGGCTTTGTCCAAGGCTTGCCTTTTGGTTTGCTTGTCGCCCCCTTCAAGCCTCCGCCTTGCGCCGCCGCCTCTCCACTCTCCGGCGCGGTTCGCCCGAGAAGCTCCTCGAGATTGGCGCAGAAGAGCTTGGCGCTCTGGAGCTGTGCCGCGTAACGCAGTCCGTTCTGCAAGTCGAGCGCGATGAGCAGTTCTCTCGAGAGGCCCCTGAGCGAGCCGAGTGCGGGCCCGGTCGCCGCCGCTGCACCTCGGCGCGCACCGAAGCCGCCACCACCGCTCCCCTTCCCAGGAGCGTCGCCCTCGAGACGCACGATGAGCGTTCGGAGCGCGAGCCGGAGCTCTGTGAGCTCCTCGACGGCGCGCGTGCGCGCGCCCTCCTTGGCGCGGCCGCGCAAGAAGGCGCCGTGCCGCGCGGCGAGCAGTAGCCCCTCGAGGACGTAGACGCCCACATCGATGGGGCAGAGGCCGTGGGCAAAGCGGCCGTCAGTGCGCGTGCGGTGGGCGGTCCATGCGCGCAGTACGGGATGAACGTCGGCGCCGCCCCACTGGAAGCACCATGCGTTCTTGAAGCCCGAATCGCCTGGCGTGCGCACGAAGCGTAAGCTCGCGCCCAGCTCGCCCGCGACGGCATCTCCCTGCGGCGAGAGAAGAGGGAGCCAGACTGTGCATGCGACCTGCTGCTGGAGCCACCCTTCGAGGAGTGCTGACGAGAGGAGCATCGAACGCGTCGGAGCATCGAGGAGCACCTCCGTCGCGCGCAGATCCCACAGGAGGGCACTCACCCCGCCGACGCTACTCTCGAGCATATTGAGCGCCTGGAGCGCCGCGCGCAGCTCGGCGGCCGACGCGCGTGCGAGGGCCGGCGCGCGGCGGCCACCGGTGAGCGCGCCGCCGAGGGCACCCCACGAGGCCGCGGTGCTGTCCGCGTACCTCCTCAGCCAGCCGAAGCGCGGCGCGCCGCACATAGCGTCGACGAGACGCCGCAGCTGCTTTGTATCTCTGACCGAGGCGAGCGACGCAAGATAGCCTTCTGCACCGAGTGGCTCCCCTAGTTCGCACGCCTCGTCAGCGAGGGCGGCGGCTGCCTTGTTGGCATCCGTGCCGCCGATGGCAGCGTGCGCACAGATGAGCGCCGTGTAGCTCGCGCCCTTGAGCCGCACGCCGCCCGCGAGCGCACGGCGCTTGAGCGCCTCCGCCCGACGAAGCGACTCGGCGCCGCTCTGCGCGTAGGCGAGCTTGGCGCGCACGCCCTCCGGGAGAGGCCCCGCCCCGCCCCCCCCGCCCGCGTTCAGCTTGATCACGAGGAGATCCTCGAAGGCAATCGTCTCGTCCGTGGCCGCGGGCGAGCCTGGCGCCGGCAGCTGGAGCTCTTCGCGTAGCCGCGCGCGTAGCCCGAGGTCTTCCTGTGTGGCGTCGTCTTGTGAGGCGTCGTCGATCCAGCGGCGTAGTAGCGCGCTCCGTTGGGCCTCGCGCCGCTCGCCGCTCCCTTCGGCGACGCGAAGCCACGCGCGCCGATCGCACGCTGCCTCGATGCCTCTCGCAAAGGAAGCGGAAGAGGGGGTCACTCCCGGCAGCGCGAGTGCAGAGCGCCAGTCGCCGGCGGCCTCGTAGAGGGGGAGAACCATGCTCGCCAGCCGCGCCTCATCCGATGTGGACCCCTCTGCGGAGTGCCCCCCCCCTGCCAAGTGCCCCCCCCCTGCCAAGTCGCCCTCGTGGCGGCGCAGCGCTTCGTAGATCCGACACGCGTCGGCGGCGAGCGAATCGGAAACGGCGGCTGCCGGTGGAGCGCCGGCCGCGGGTGGAGCGCCGGCCGCGGGTGTAGCGCCGGCCGCGGATGAAGCGCCGCCCAAGGCTGCGCTCGCGAGGTGCGCAGCGGCGGGGAGCGCGCGTCGGAGGAGCTCCGCGTGCACCGGTAGTCCCGCATCGATGTGCGCTCGCAGCAGGGCCGCCGCCGCCGCCACCTCTGCCGGAGACGAGGCTGCGTGGGAGAGGGCATCTGTCTCGACAGTCTCGGCGACTGTTTGGGCGACCGGCGCCTCCGTGGAGGGCAGCAAAAGGAGGATGCGGCACCAGAGCGCTGCGCCTTCAGTCGCCGTCTCGGTTGGCGCCAATGTGTCGAGCGCCAATCCGATCGCAGGCAACGCAAGGCTTGGCGAGACCGCCCCCCCCCCTCCACGAGCATCTCCCATCCCGCCATCTAGCAAGACGCCGCTCGCATTGGCGGCGGCGATCGCGAGGGAGCGCGCGAGCCCGAGGCGGCGGCCGCGAAGCCTCGGAGCGAAGTGGTCCCCACTGCACTCGCTCGGCACCGCCGCGTGCGCATCCGCCTCCCGTGCCATCTTGGCGACCGCAGGGCTCATTACGGCACTCGCTGCGAGACCGTATCGCACTGCCGAAGCCGAGAGGGGCAAGCGCTGCGCGAGGCAGCCGCGCAGGAGCCAGCGCGCCTGGGACCACTCGCCTGCGGCCGAAGCCGCGCAGAGCACCTGCTCGATCTCGCCCGCTGTGAGCACAAGAGACGGCGAGGCGCGCCGCCGTGCGGGCGTACCGGCGGTTGAGGCGGGCCGTCCGTCACCGGTTGAGGCGGGCCGTCCGTCACCTCGGAGACAGCGGAGCGCGGCGTGCGCGTCGCCCTTGCCGGCGAGTAGCACTGCCGTGGCGCATCTGACGGTTGGCTCATGTACGATACCAGCAACCGCCTCCTCGGCTTGTCGGAGGCACTCGAGCCCGCTCTCCCATTCGCGCGCGGCGGCGCTCGTGCGCAGGGTATCAGCGAGAAGCTCTCCATCTGTAAAGCCCTCTGCTGTGGCCCATAGGAAGGCCTTGCGGGCGGTGGCGCCTTGAGCGGCGTGGACACAGGCGGCGAGGAGATGCTGGAGCCTACGGCGCGTCCGATCCACAGCGGGTCGAGCGTTTGCTGGCTGCCGGGCAGCAGCAGCTGGTCGCATCGCCTGGTTTGTGACCTGCTGGTCTTTTTGGTCCTTGACCTGCTGGTCTTTTTCGTGCTCCTCTTGGATGAGAGCGAGTGCTTCCGTCCAGAGGTCCCTGGAGAGCATAGCACGGAGCGCAGCATCGGTACACTCGGCGCTGCGTCGCTTCACCACGAGAGCCTCCGCCTCCGCCTCCGCCTCGCTCTCTAGCTGCCTGAGCTCACGCCACCACTCGAGCGTGTACCCCGCATTATTTCCGCCTGCTTCCGCAGCGATCACGTAGGCCTCTGCGGCGGCTCGTGTGAGCGGCACGGGGTAGCGGCGGTGAAGGGCTGCGAGCATTAGCAGCTGTCGGTAGTGACCGCCCTCGACGAATCCACCCAACGCGAGCTCCTGCGCCTGAGTGTCTGGGAGCAGCCCCGATTGGCCCATACGTCGAAGCGTGAGCGCTGCCTCGCGAGCGGCGCCCTCGGCGAGGAGCCTGCGGAGCTCATCGCGCGCGGCAACGCGTGCCGCCCTCTCCGCGTCCTCCGCCGCACGCGCCGATCGACGCTCCTCCTCCTCAGCCTCAATGCGCTTCTGGAGCGCGTGCTTCTTGTGCGTGCTCTTCTCGCCGCGGCGCGCGCGCACGTCGGAGAGGAGCGGCGGGTCGCGGGCGGTGGCCAGGTGAGATCGCAGCGCTCGTCTCCATAACAGCTGCCCGCTCCACGCTGCCCGAGTCTCCAAGAGCAGGCCCACCAGCAAGATGCACAGCGGCCTCAGCATTGTGAGTCGCTGCAGACTTCGGTAACCGGGTTTATGCACCCAATGATGAAAGGCCAACTTTGTATTAAACTTAAAAGTCAGGGGGGGCAAACCGAAATCGGTGATAGTGGTAACACCTGGTTTGAAAAGGGACTGCTGACCATTCAACATGGCCGATCTCTTCAGCTCTCCTTCGCGCCTCAAGTGCATGAGAAAGGCGCGATATCCCTGGCCGCTCGCGTGCGAACTGCGTGAGCACACTCCTTGCATTCTGCTCACGCCCCCACTTCCCTCTCCCCACAGTTCGTGCGCAAGAAGGCCGCCGCATTCGTCGGTGCGGCCTCGCGCAGCGGCAGCTCCTCAGCGGTCGAGCCGGCAGCGAAGCCCACAGTGGCGTCGTCGAAGAGCGCTCTTCCTCCGAGTCCGATCTCCTCGCCCGAACATTCGCCCGACCAGCGGGACTGGCGCCCCGCCAGAGGCGCCCCGCTCGTAGAGGATTCGCCCAGGATGCCCCGGCTCGGATTGCCTCGGCTCGAACGTCTCGTCAACTATTACAGCACGCTTGACCAGCAGGCGCTCGAATGTCACGATGCCGGGAGCGCTCCGAAGGATCGAGATGCCAAGGCCGCAGCCCCACGGGCAGACGCCAAGCACCCACAAGCAGCTTCACCAAGGCAGGCTCTCAACGTTTTGGAGGCTTCGAATGCGAACCAGGCGAGACTTGTCCCAGGAGGTACCACCCCAGAGCGGGGAACCCCAGAGCGGGAGCGAGCGGCGATCTCAGTCTTGACGCCAAAGCCCACACCTAAGGGCGCCGCCAGGCCAACGCCCAGGCGGACCCCTAGGGCGACCCCCAAGAGGATCCCCATGGGGCCCAAGGTGCTTCAGATGGCGCCGCCTACTCCCGCCGACCTCGCTTCGCCAGCGCCGCTCACCATGTCGTCGGCGACGCTGGCTGTGCTGGGCACCGCGGCTGCGTGCTCAGCCTCCAAGGGCCCCGCCCTCATCCAACAGACGGGCTGCGAGCGCACCGCCGATGTAGGCAGGGAAGGAGGCCACCAAGTCGACCACCAAGTCGACCCGGCCGACGCGGCGGCGGCGGCGGTGCCGGCGCCGGCCGAGCCCTCGAGTGCGAGCTCGTCAAGCTCGGGGATGACATCGAGCTCCGCGATCATCGTCAGCTCGACGGACTCGCGCGGGTCGATGGGCACGAGTGGGGCGCTCAGTGGGGCGCTCAGTGGTGCGGGAAGTCTCAGCACTGGCGAGAGCAGCCGCTGCAGTACCGATTCGAGCACAGCGAGCAGTCGCACCTCCGTGGGCAGCAGCAGGAGCAGTCTCGGAGGAGGCTCGGCCGTCCCAGGAAGCGGCATCGGCGCGACCAACATCAAGAGGTTAGGACTCTTCGGAGGCCCCGCGCGCCGAGTCGTCGCGCCGAACGGCACTTTGAGGAGCGACAAGGGCCTTAAGAAGGACGCCGAAGCATCACCGAGCGGCTGCCCATTCGTAGCCTTGCCCCGCCGCAGCGGCGCACGAATGGCCGACACCGTCGTGCAGCCCGGCGTTGGCACTCCGAGTGCAGCCGGCGGCGGAACGCAGGGAGCGGATGCCGAGGAGCTCTTCCTTGATCGAGTGGACAATGCGGTGCAGGCGGGAGAGACCGAGCCGCAGGCGGGAGAGACCGAGCCGCAGGCGGGAGAGACCGAGCCGCAGGCGGGAGAGACTGAGCCGCAGGCGGGAGAGACCGAGGGGGCGCTACGGCGGCGCGCCGCGACCGCGGAAGCATCGGATGTTGAGGGCGCGGTGGCGGCGCTTGGACTCATCTCCCTCGACCGGATCTCGGAGGCTGAGGAGCGCCCGGAGAGCCGTGCCGGACTGAGCCCCGCCTTCCTCCCGGCGGTCACACCGCTCGTGTCGCCACCGCCGCCGCCACCGCCCTTCTCGCCCTCGCCGCCGCCGCCACCGCCGCCGCAGACACCTCTCTTCCCCTCTCCGCCCGCGCTCGAAGACGCTCCGAGCGTGCCGGGCGCGAGCGTGCCGGGCGCGAGCGTGCCGGGCGCTCCAGGATTCATCACGACTCGTGGCGGCGCTCCGATAGTCGTGCCGGCTGCCGACTCGTTGCTCGGCGTCGTCGAGGGCGTCTCAGCCCTCTCGATGGTCGAGGAGGCAGGCAGAGCGGGCGACTTCTTCACGTGCCACGCGCCCGCGTGGAACCTCGTGCTCCTCTCCCTCCCATCCGATGAGGTGCAGATGCTCATGCCGCTCGTGTGCCGCGGCTTGCGTGCGATGTCGGAGGATGCAACCTGCCTCGCCTCGCTGCTCGGCTGCCTGGGCGCGGGGAGCGCGTCGGCGCCGCTGCCGACGGCGCCGATGCTCGAGTGGCGCGAGATCGAAGACGCCTTCCCATGCGGACGCTTCCTCGCGGAGGGCGGCTTCAAGCAGGTGTTCCGAGTACACGACTCGTGCAAGCGTACGCGCGTGCTGAGCGTGCTCGACAGGCTCCACCTGCGCAAGCTCAACCTCGAGGAGGCGCTCATCACGGAGCTGTGGGTGACGCACCTGCTCGCGCGCCTCGCGCGCGACAACCGCTGCGCCCACTTCCTCCAGCTCCACCGCTGCTTTGTGAGCGGCGTCGCGCCGCCGCACGAGTGGGGCGAGGAGGACGACCGCGGCGGCGGCAGCGCGAGCGCAACTGACGAGAGCGACGGCGAGAGCACCGAGGGCGACGAGCCGGAGGTGGTGCCGGCGAGGAGCCTCAATGCACGCGCCTCGGCGCGCAACAAGCCCGCCGCCAAGCCGCCGGCGCGCCGCAAGCCGCCGCCGAAGAGCGCGCCGTGCTACCAGTACATGATCATGGAGCACGCCAAGGGCGGAGACATGGAGGAGGCGTGCAAGGCGCTCCCCGAGGCCATGTGGACGCCAGTGGAGGTGGCGGCACTCTTCCTGCAGATGGTCTACTCGCTTCACGTCGCCCAAGCCGAGCTCCAACTCCGCCACTACGACGTCAAGCTCCTCAACTTTTTCCTCACGACAGCCGAAGAGCTCGTGCCGCCGCACAAGGCGGCGGCAACGCGCGCCGTCCGCCTGCGCTACGGCGTCTGTGGCCGCTGCTACGCCATCGAGATGGACGTCGAGGAGCCGATGCTGGCGATGCTCGCCGATTTTGGCACCGCTGATATCGCCCCAGACTCGTTTGACGAGCCGATCGATACGCGACACTTCACGACGCTTGAGAATGCGCCGCCAGACTTTCTGCTCGCCGGAGCGCACGCGCGCCAGGACTTTGCAGCCGACAGCTTCTCGCTCGCGCTGTGCCTCGTGCACATGCTCACGGGGCACGCGCCGTACGAGGAGGTCCTCGCGCCCCTCCGCTGCCCACCAGAACTCCGCGACGCGCTCGAGCACATCTGGAACGATGGAGCCGACGGACAGTACGCGCCAGTCGCACAGCAGCTCGAGGCCGATGAGGAGCACGTCCTCTGCGACACACTCTACCGGTACCTCGCCATGTTCGGCACTGATTCGCTCACGGCCGAGCGCGCGGAGCGCGAGGGCGACGGCGGCGCCATCCCGCCACCGGTCGTCGACGTGCGCGGCAGCCCCGCGTGGCAGGCGGTCCTCCGATGGCTCGGCAGCGGCTCGGGCAGTGGACGCTTTGCGCGCGATCAGCAGCAGTGGAGCCTCTTCGGCGGGAAGCAAAAGGTGATCGCTGAGGCGCGGCGCAGAATGGCGGCGCTCCCTGGGTGCGAAGAGCTGCTCCGTGGCCTCGCTTCTTTCGATCCAGGCCGCCGCTGGTCGATGCAACGCGCGCTCCGGGCAGACATGTTTGGCATGCTCTCGTGTGCAGAGGCAAGCGAGCCGCCGCAGGGCGATGTCGAGGTGCATCTGGTCGAGTACTTGCACTACATGGACCAGGCGCCGCAGCTCGTTTGAGGCCAAGGAAGCACTCGCACGACGCATGCGCGAGAGGCCAGCAGTATTTGAGCTCGTCTCCTCGAGATTCAGACTGGCATTAGCTTAGCGCTAGCGGTTACTCACATTTTGATTTTCATTCTGATTATCATTATGATAGATGAATTATAGGTACATTATACATACACATACGACATAGATAAAGATACATATTATTCATATACGTACACTTTTATACACGCTAATACCGAATAATACGTGAGCTAGCTACTAGCGGCCGCGAGCGCTTGAGCGCGCTTTTGTCTGCGCATCTCATCTCGGCGCTTGCGAGAGGCTGCGCCGCCGCCCCGCCTCGGCCCGCGCCCCACTTTCTTGGGCCCCTTGGAGTCTGTCGAGGCGGCTGATCCGCCGTCTGCTGCGCCACTAGCACTACTCTTTGCCTTGGCTGCTCCGGCTGTGGGCGATTTGGGCTTCTTTGGCTTCTTTGGCGCCTTGGCCTTATTAGCACCTGGCGGTGCCACCTTGCCTTTCTTTGCCGGCGGCTTCCCCGGCTTCACACCCAGCTCACTCCTCGGCCGCTTTTGTTGCGCCGCGCCCGCCTGCCTGTCGCCGCCGCCCTGCCGGTTCTTTGCAAGCTCCACATTGATGGCCCGTCCCAATAGAGTTGATTGGTGGAGTGCGAGGGCTGCATTGACCGCTTCACGGGAGCTCAGCCCAATAAATGCCATCCCCTTGGACTTACCCGCCGTCTCACCATCCGCTTTTGTGGTCAGCAACCTTACTTCGAGCTTGCCACCAGCCGCCGCAGCCGCCTTGAAATGCTCTTCCACATCGGCTTGTGTCGCAGAGAAAGGGAGCTGGCCTACGAAGACCTTGAACTCTGCTGGACGCGGCGCATGGCTCGCCGCGGCCGCCTGCTTCTTGGCCGCAGGCTTCTTGGCCGCCTGATCGCCCGCTGTTGTTTTCTCTGTCCCCCTCTCCATCTTCTTTCCTGTGGTCATCCACGCTTTCGTCTTTTGGCCCTTGTCCTTCTTGGTGCCTGCACGAGGGCCTCGTTTACGTCGCTTAGTCCCGCCCGAGCCAGAAGCTCCGCCATCACCCAAGGCGGCAGCTCCAGCAGCGCCGTCTCGCTTGCGTTTGGCTTCCCCCGATGGCTCCTGAGCGTCACCCTTCGGAGCTTTGGCAGGCTCGGTGTCGCGATTGGAGGCGGTGGGGCGCGAGCGTGGCGATGTTGAGGGTGCCGAATCGGCTCCCTCCTTCGCGTTCCGCTCGATCGATGTGGTCGACTTGCTCCCGGTTGCAGACTCGGATGTGTTGCCTCCCTTTGACTCTTTTGGAGGCTTAGCCTCCTTGGCGGCCTTGGCCTCTTTGGCGGCCTTCTTGGTGAGCTTGAGAAACTTAGCGAGCTGCTTCTCATTCATCTCACCCACCGGTTTTGACGCCAGCTTCTTGAGCTTCTCGCGCTGCTCCGTGGTGAGCACCATGCTAGAAAGCTCGGACTGTCGCGTCGGCAGTCTTCAGCAATACTTTTATACCGCCACACGCTACAGTAGTACAAGGTGACGTGACTTTTTTTTACCGCGTCTTCAGTCCAAAAAAAGTTTTTTTTCTAACTCTCGCAAGCGTCAAAGTGGTAGGCGGCGGCTGGGAGTGAGGCGAGGCGGTCGAGGAAGTTGACCACATCTGTCTCGTAGCTCGGATACATCTCCGGGTCTTGAATCATCTCGGCGGCGGTCTGGTAAACTTGTTCCAATGGTGAGGACGCTACAGCAAACAGGAAGGAGGCTGGCCAGGCAGGCCCCGAATTCGCCGCCGGCGGATCTGGAGCGAGAGTTGGTGTCACTCTTCTGGGAGCTCCACTTCCTTGCCACGGGCAACAGAGACCTGGAGGCTCCCGCCGCGATCGCTGCCTACATCAAGCGATGGCTCTGGCTCGAGAAGCACGCGGCCAGTCCCGCACACCACGCCAAGGCCAATCAGGACGACCGGTTCACATCATTGATCAGCAGTGCATTTTCTCCTTTGAGCATCTGGCGACGGGTGCCGCGCAACTCTGCACGGATCCTCTCGTCAGGCCCAACTCCGCCTGCAATTGCGGACGCCGCTGTCCCTGCCGCCATCCCGGCAGCGACTAGCTTTGGCGAGTTGCTCCAGTATGTCAAGAAGAACCGAGGCAACACACCAGTGCGCAAGAGTGTCGAGAGGCCTTCCGCCCACCGCCGCGCGCGGCCGCTTCCAGAGCTCAGCGGGAGTGAGCTCAGCCACAGAGATGGACCAAGTCACGGCCGTGAGTCGGACACGTCACGCCGTGAGTCGGACACGTCACGCCGTGAGTCCGACATGTCACGCCGTGAGCCGGACACGTCAGCTTCCTCACAGCTCCCGTATCAACCGTCTATCCTGCGTGCGCAGAGCCTGCCGGTGCCACTTCCCAAGAAGCTGCCGTCCGGGTCTCCGCACACACACTCAGCCCTCCAACACTTGCGCTGGCTCGTGGCTGCGAGGACGGTAGCGGCCCTGCTTCACTGGTGGATAACCGAATTGCTCGAGCTTTCGGATCACGCGGCGCGCTCGAGCAGCTGGTGGCAGGCGCAGATGCAGCAACCGCTTCGTTACTCCATCTGGCTCGGCCCTCGCTCCTGGTTCCGACCTGCCGTCGGTGTCAGTCCTCCCGCTCTCTACGTGCAGCAGCTGCAAGCGTTACGACAGCGCCACGCGGCACTTCTCGGGGGGCTTCGACATAGGCTCTCGGAGCTCAGCCATGCCTCCTCCTCGGCGGACTTAGAAGCCGCCGTCCTCAACGCGCTCCAAAGCCTCGGTGCTCTCGTCGGAGAAGCTTGCGTCAACGAGGCCGATGGTCCTGACGGTCCTGATGGCCTCGAATCTGATGGCGGCCCAGATGGACCTCAGGGTGCTGTCAGCTCTTGCGCTGTCAGCTCTTGCGCTGTCAGCTCTTCCGCTGGCTCGCTCGCTCGGATCTGCGCAGGGAGTCGAGCCGCCCTCGGGCGATTCGAGGCGCAGCACTCACTGCTCGAGCGCCCCGGTCACTTGAGCCGCCATTGGCTACGATACTCGAGCTCTGCGCTCTTGCTCCTGGCCGGGAGTGCCGTCCTTGCACACAAGCGCGTCAACTTGCCGCAGGTGATCCGTAACTCTGGGCGGACACTCCTCGACTCGTGCAGGAGCTTCCTCATAGAGCATGTGTATACGCCCGCACAGCTCATGTATAAGGAGCTCGTCGAGAGGCAGTACCTAAGGGTGAGCGACCCAGGCGCCATCCAAGACGCTGACCGGCTCCTCCGGCAACTGCTCAGGGATTTCAAGAAGAGCTGGGGTCTTGAGCTCAAGGTGCGCGCGGCGTCTAACATCTCTCTCTCTCTCACCCCATGCGCACTTCCTGTGCACACCTCCCATGCGCACCACCGTGCATACCTCCCACGCGCACGTAGACAGAGCCGTAGAGGAAGCATGGGCGCTCATCACAGAACTGAGTCGCCACCCCTCTTGCAGGCTGTGGATGGTGCACCGAGCACTTCGAGCACCAAAGGCGCGGCAGCGGCGGCGACGGCAGTCTCCGAGGCAGTCTCGAGCGATCACATCTCAAGAGAGGCGATGAATGCGGAGCTGAATTCGCTCTCGCGCCTCTTCGAGCAGCAGATGAGATCACCAGCTTACAATCTCGTCCAGGGCTCCCTCCTCCAGCTGCTCATCATCCAGACACAATACATGCGACTAGAGCTCCTCGAGCAGATGGGCGCAATGGATACCTTGCTCCGCGAGAATTACTTCACCGCATCAATGGCGGCACTCGTGCCGGGCGTCGCTGCCATCGGTGGCGTCCTTGCCCTTATGCGCAAGTTGCTTCGCACCCTCGTCTCCCGCCGTCGCAGCCGCCGCTCTCTCGTCAAGGAGGTGCGAGATGTGCTCCGTGCGGCCGAGCGGCTGCTGATCGAGCAGTTGGGACGGACGCGCATAGAGGAGGTCGAGGGCCAAGAGGGTGCGGGTGCGGTTCGGCTGCAGAAAAAGCTCGATGAGATGTCCACGGGATTGCTCGTAATGAGCCTCCATGGGATCCGACAGGCCATCTACCGCCACCGTTTCTTGCTTGCCTCTTGGGAGCGCACGAGCCTTTTGGAAGACCTTGAGGATCTCGAGAGCGATCAATACGATATCCACACAAAGCTCCTCGTGCTCCAGCGCATCTACCGCACCCAAGACGGCCTGCTCGGAATGAGTTTAATGGGGCAGTTCACGCCGGGCATTGGCACCGACCTTCTCCGAGGCCTGTCAATTCGGTAAGTCGAAATTCTTATATAACAGTTTAGTGCATAGTTGCACAAGCGAGGAGCAGCAGTCTAACATTCGCATTCACATTGTTATTGTATACAGGCTCCTATTTCTATTTGATTATATTAACTTTTTTTATTTAAATCAATAAATAAAAACATAACCAGATGTTAATGTTTAATGTAAATGTTTATTTTTAATACACTAATATAAATATGATACTATATTAATATTACAAACATGTAATACTAGTAATTACGTGGTGGTAAGTGGTAGTATCTCGTCGAGTCTAATCGAGACTGCGAGCATGGCATACTCGAGCATGGTCAAGATGTCCACCTAGCCCTACTCCTAGCCCGTGATGATGCTGTGAGCCGCCGATCACTCGCCAGAGAACAGGACGGAGCCCATCGCGCGCAGCCCATAGACGGCGCGCAGCTCTGTGTCGAAGAGCGGCACCTCTGTGAGATGCACGTCACATCGGCTGGCGAGATCCTCCATCTCGCCGAGACAGACCTGCTGGCCCTTTGAGAGGCGGTCGAGGTAGGCCTCTTCAGCACCCTCGCTGATGAGCCTATTGACGACGCCGCGCTCGCACATGACGCCCTCCTCGCTGAGGGCCTCGGCGAGACGCTCGCTCTCTACCATTGCCAGCGCAGTCGGAATGGTCACGATGACAAACTCGGACTGTTCCGGGTCATGAAGGAGCGCCTCGAGCTCCTGCATCTCGCCCTGGAACTCCTTGAGCTTCTGGATCGCTCCCGGCTCCGGCGCGTCGGCAGCCGGCGGCGGCGCATTGCCGCCGCCGAACACCTTGCCAAGGATTGAGCTCGCACCTCCCATGAAGGCTGTGGCGCCTGCGAATCGCTGCCTGAGGGCGAGGGCGCGCGTGATGAAGCGATCGAGGAAGTCGGGGAAGGAGAGCAGTCGGAGCGTGTGCCCGGTGGGCGCAGTGTCGATGATGACCCGCTCAAACTTGACGCCGAGCGACTCCTTTTTGGCGAGGGAGACGACTTTGGCGAGCGCAACGAGCTCATCGACTCCGGGTGGCACGGCATCGAGTACGTCTGCAAAGTCGGAAAGCTCGATGCCGATGGTGTTGCCACCCACCTGCGCGCCCTCGCCAAGCCCACCCACGAGCCGCTTGAACTCGCTGAGAGCCTCGTCGAGCTGCACCTCGACCGCATACAGCTGCGCGCCAGAGACACCCTGCTCGCAAAGTTGGAGAGAGGAACTGACGGTGATACGCGGGGGGAAGATACGGTGTGACGGATGAGACAAAAATGGACAAAATGGGTGTGAGGCTCGCCTCGACATCGACTCGAAGCAAAAAGAGCAAAAACACATTATTTGTTGACATATGGGAGAAATGGGGTCGCCACATATGGGGAAAAAAGGGGTGTTGGGATTTTTTGAGGCTCGCCTCGACCCGTTGCGGCGCGCCGCTCGAGAGGTCGAGCTCGAGGGCATCTCCGAGGGAGTGGGCGGGGTCGGTTGAGATGAGGAGAGTGTCGTATCCCGCGTCCGCACACGCAACCGCCAATGCCGCAGAGGTCGTCGTCTTCCCAACGCCGCCCTTGCCACCGACGAGAACGAACCGCTCGCGCTGCTCGCTCAAGATGCGCTCCCAGAGCTCGGCGTGGTCCTCTCCGAAGGCCTTGCTGCCGAGGAAGCGGAGGGGGTAGACGCCACGCATCTCGAGGTCGTAGAACGGCACGCGCGCCCATCCCATCTTGGAGAGCGGCAACCGCTCGAGGGTGGAGAGCGTGCGTGACTGCTCAGCCGAGATCCGGTCGAGATACGCGCGCTGCTTCTCGACGTCGAGTCCTTGGTCGACGACCTGGTTGACGATGAGGTGGCGCACGGGGATCTCCTGTTCCACCAGCGCCGCCAGCAGCCGCGCGCACTCCGCCACCGCCAGCCGGCTCGGAATCCCGACGACCACAAAGTCGGTCACCTCCTCGTCGGTGAGGAGCTGCTTGAGGTTCTCCATCCGTGAGCGCCAGAGCTGGAGCTTGTCGACGGCGAGCTCGAGTTTGTCGGCGGGGTCGGCGGCACCCGCGCCTAATAGACCCTTCAGCAGCGAGAGCGCGCCCGCCAGCCGGCTCTTGAGCGCCAGCAGCTTACCGAGAAGAGAGTCGATGAATTCGGGAAATGCGAGCAGGCGGAGCGTGTGTCCAGTGGGTGCCGTGTCGAAGATGATGCGATCGTAGGCGGTGGGGGCGCCGTCCTCGGAGCGGACGAGGGCGAGCACCTCCGCCAGAGCCAGCAGCTCGTCCAGACCCGGTGGAGTGTTGTCGAGGATGTCGGCAAACTCATCGAGACCGAGCTGACTCAAGACATCTTCGGCGACTCCGCCTAGCCCGAGGTCCTCGGCACGGAAGCCGCTGACGGCGGCGCGGAAGCGATCGACCGCATCGCCAGTCTCCACCTCCATCGCCTGCAGATTCTCGCACCCAACCACGTCCATCGCACTGCCGCCCGAGATGTCCTGCATGAGCGCATCGCTCAGCGAGTGCGCTGGATCCGTGCTCACGATGAGTGTGCGCAGCCCGGCGTCGGCGCAGCGCACGGCGATGGCGCTCGACGAGGTGGTCTTGCCGACGCCACCCTTACCACCCACGAAGATCAGCCGCTGATCCGCCCCGCTCGTCGACAGCAACTCGCTGAGCGTCACGCGCTCCTCTGTCGCCACGCTCAGCACTGCTGAGGGGCAGCGCAGGGGTGGCGAGGCGCAGCGCGGCGGCGAAGAGGCGGGAGCAGAAAGTGGCAGGTTACGCCCACTGTAGCGACCCACGGCGTGCAGTGAAGCCACTCCACGGCTCGCCGAGGCAAGCAGCAGCAGGGCGAGGCCCATCACCATGAGAGCCGACGACCTCCGTAAATGTACTCTTTATCTTTTCATCTTTATCTTTTACATATGTATATAAAATCTAGGAACCTACTAGTAGTAGTCACCCTGGGTGGAAGGAGGAGAAACACCTCTAGCGGAAGCGGTGATGGCAGAAGCTGCCGCCATTTTTGTTCGCACAAATAAGTATTTCCAGTCTAAGACTCGCCCCTCCCCCCCCCCCCCCCCC
>MDSY01091349.1_pt1 | contig 24185 bp, 22 predicted proteins | sample 811131 | NCBI WGS metagenome assembly MDSY01 (sample SAMN05326643, study PRJNA326480) | marine metagenome | isolation source: seawater | place: Atlantic Ocean: South West | collected 2010
AACTCGTCGCTTCGCTCCTCAGACATCCTATGACTCTTTTTCCCGTCAGCCCTGCGCTACTCGCCCGCGTAAACGGGACGAAACCCTGTGCACACTCCATCACCGTTATTCTTGGCAGGTTGATTTGGTGCAACAGCTTGGAAAGTCACCTCGGAATGACGAAAGTTTCACGCAAGGTGCGCCACTAAGCTTCCGAGGTTATCGCTCCGCCGCCCGATCAGCCGGCGTTGGATATTGCTGGTGCAGACGCGCCATGTGTGCGTCCTTGTCGAGCCAGAGCTGGGTGACCCAAGCCTGGAACTCGGCGCGAAAGGCTTCGTCTTCCTGGTAGTTGCGGCCAATAAACTCGGCCGGAATCGGCTTGAGTTCAAGGTGCATGACAACGTGGGTGACCTTGCCGCACATCAGTCCCCAGAAACTCGGATTGCCGCCAGGGTAGTGGATGGTGATATCCAGCAGCGAGCGCAGCTGCTCGCCCATAGCGTCGAGTACAAAGGCGATGCCGCCGGACTTGGGTTTGAGCAGGTACGTGAACGGTGACTGCTGTTGCTGGTGCTTGGCGGGTGTCAGGCGGGTGCCTTCGAGAAAGTTGAAGATGGCCACCGGCGTGCTTTTGAACTTCTCGCAGGCCTTGCGCGTGGTAGCCAGGTCCTGGCCGGCCTTTTCCGGGTGCTTGGCCAGATAGGCCTTGGTGTAGCGCTTCATGAAGGGGAAATCCAGCGCCCACCAGCACAGGCCGATCACCGGTACCCAGATCAACTCCTGCTTGAGGAAGAACTTGAGCATCGGCATATGGCGGTTCAGCACATGCTGCAGGGCCAGAATGTCGACCCAGCTTTGGTGGTTGCTGGTGACCAGATACCAGCCGTTGTAGTCCAGCCGCTCGCGTCCTTCGATGTCCCAGCGAATGTTGCCGCTAAGGGCCATCCAGCCGCTGTTGCAGCGCATCCAGAATTCGGCAACGCTGATCATCACCCGGGTGCACCAGGTGCGCAGCGCGGGTATCGGCACCAGCTTGATCAGCGCGAAGAAAAACAGAATAGGTGCATGCACCAGGGTGTTAAGCACCAGCAGCAGCGCGGCAAGGGTGCCCCGTACGGGGGCGGGCAGAAACGACAGCATGGATTTGGCTCGTCCAGGGCCGCCCGCAGGCGGCCATTCTTATTGGTATCAGACGACGTTTACGGCGTTGTGCCGGCTATTGGGCTGTCGTCTATTCGTTGTTGTAGGCCTGGATGGCGGTCAGCGCAATGGTATAGACAATATCGTCGACCAGCGCACCGCGAGACAGGTCGTTCACCGGTTTGCGCAGGCCCTGCAGCATGGGGCCGACGCTGACTACGTTGGCACTGCGCTGTACCGCCTTGTAGGTGGTATTGCCGGTGTTCAGGTCAGGGAACACAAACACGGTTGCCTGACCGGCCACCGGGCTGTCTGGCGCTTTCTGGCGGCCGACACTGGCGATGGCGGCGGCATCATACTGGAGCGGGCCGTCGAGCAACAGTCCGGGCTCGCGTTCGCGGGCCAGACGCGTTGCCTCTCTTACCTTTTCGACTTCGCTGCCGCTGCCGGAGGTGCCGGTGGAGTAGCTGATCATGGCCACCCGTGCCGGGATGCCGAAGGCTTCTGCCGAGCGCGCGCTCTGGATGGCAATCTCTGCCAGATCTTCGGCGCTGGGGTCGGGGTTGACCGCGCAGTCGCCGTACACCAGTACCTGTTCGGGTAGCAGCATAAAGAAGATCGAGGACACCAGGTTGTAGCCGGGGGCCGTCTTGATCAGCTGGAATGCCGGGCGAATGGTGTTGGCCGTGGTATGAATGGCGCCGGAAACCAGGCCGTCGACTTCATCCAGAGCCAGCATCATGGTGCCGAGCACTACGTTGTCTTCGAGCTGCTGCAGGGCCATGGGCTCGTTCAGTCCCTTGCCCTCGCGCAGCTTGACCATGGGCGCGACGTAGCGTTCGCGCACCTGATCCGGGTCGACGATCTGCAGGCCGTCGGGCAGGGTGATGTGCTGGGCGCGGGCCACCGCCTCGACCGACTCGCGTTTGGCCAGCAGGATGCAGTTGGCGATGCCGCGGCGCTGGCAGATGGCTGCCGCCTGCACGGTGCGCGGCTCATCGCCCTCAGGCAAGACAATGGTTTTGGCGGCGTGCTGGGCCTGGCGCACCAGCTCGTAGCGGAACGCCGGCGGCGACATGCGCTTTTCACGCGGTGTGTCGCAGCGCTTGGCCAGCCAGACGTGGTCGATATGGCTGGCGACAAAGTCCGTCACCTTCTCGGCACGTTCGCGGTCATCAATCGGGATTTCCCGGTTCATGCGGTCGAGCTGGGTGGCGGTGGCAAAGGTGTCGGTCGGTACGCCGAGAATCGGCAGGCCCTGATCCAGTGCTGGTTGGCACAGCTGGATGACACGTGGGTTTGGCTCATACCCGCCGGTCAGCAGCAGTCCGGCCAGGGGGGTGCCGGACAACGAGGCGAGCGAGCTGGCGATGATGATGTCGTCGCGATCACCCGGGGTGACAATCAGCGCGCCGGGGCGCAGCAGGTGAATAATGTTGGGCACCGTACGCGAGCACAACGCCATTTCCATCACCCGGCGTTGCTGCATGTCGCCAGCGTGGAAGGTGCTGGCCCTGAGCAGCTCGGCGATGTCGGAGGTGCGCGGTGCGTTCAGCTCCTCTTGCCAGGGCACGCAGCCGATCAGGCGGAAGTCGTCGGTATCCAGCCGGCTGGAGGCCTCGCGCAGGTTCTGGGCAAAGTCCTTGAGGGTGCTCTTGAGGGTCGGGCGATCCGGGATGTCGGCGCTGGTTTCTGTGGCCAGTGCCTTTACCTTGTTGATGATCACGCCCAGCACCTTCGGATGCTTGGGGCCGCCGAAGGTCTGTGCGTTGATCTCGATACGGTCGGCCAGCGTGGCGAAGTCGTCGCCGTCCGGAGCGGTGACCAGAATCACGTCCGCATCCAGGCTCTTGGCCAGCTGCTGGTTGATCTGGCTGGCGTAGTTGCTCTGCCGGGTAGGGACCATGCCTTCAACCACGACAACATCTGCGTCCTGGGCGGCCTGCTGATAGCGGCTGACGATTTCCTCCAGTACCTCGTCCAGCTCGCCCATGGCGAGCTGGTGCTCAACCTGGGAGAGCGTCATTGAGGGCGGCGGCGTCAGGCCCAGGGTGCGGCTTATCAGCTCGCTGGAGCGCTCGGGGCCGTCGTCGCCCGGGTGTGGCTGAGCGATGGGCTTGAGAAAGTGCACCTTCAGGCCGGTGCGCTCCAGGGCGCGGATCAGGCCGAGGCTGGTGGAGGTCAGGCCGACGCCGAAACCGGTAGGTGCGACAAAAAAGGTGTGCAGGCTCATGCCATTTGGCTCCTTGGCTGCGTGTCGAGCAGGGCGAGACTTTCGTCGGCGATCTGGCGTTCCTCGTCAGTCGGTATGACCAGAATGGCCGGTGAGCCTTGGGCTTCGACCCGGCCAGCCTCACCGCGGGGCAGCAGGCTATTGCTGTCCGGGTCCAGCCGCAGGCCCATGACGGCCAGGTGCTTGACGGTCAGTGCGCGGGTCAGCGCGGAGTTTTCACCAATGCCGCCGGTGAAGATCAGGCCGTCGATGCGGGGCAGCGCGACCGCCAGCCCCGCCAGCGAGCGGGCGAGGCGATAGCAGAACACCTCAATGGCCAGCTGTGCGCCGCTGTGGCCGTCGGCGCGCGCCTGCTCCAGTTCGCGCATGTCGTTGGACAGCCCGGAGAGGCCGAGCAGGCCGCTTTCGCGGTTGAGCAGGTGCTCGATACGCGGCAGATCCCAGCCGAGCGTGCGCGCCAAATGCGCGTGCAGATTGGGGTCTACGTCACCACTGCGGGTGCCCATGACCAGGCCTTCCAGCGGGGTGAGGCCCATGCTGGTATCCATGCTGCGGCCATCCAGCACTGCGCAGCTGGAGCAGCCATTGCCCAGATGGGCAGTCAGCCAGGCGCCTGCACCGCGCTCCTTGCCGCATAGCACGCTGGCCTGATCGCTGACGTATTTGTGGCTGGTGCCATGAAAGCCGTAACGGCGTACGCCGTGCACGGCGTACAGCTCGTCGGGCAGGGCGTAGCGGAAGGCGTGGGGCGGCATGCTCTGATGGAAGGCGGTGTCAAAGACCGCAAACTGCGGAGTGCCGGGCAGCAACTTCAGGGCGGCGCGGATGCCGGTCAGGTTGGCCGGGTTGTGCAGTGGCGCCAGTGGTGCGTTGGCCTGAATGCCGGCAATCACCTCATCGTCGATCAGTTGCGCGCTGGTGAAGCGTTCGCCGCCGTGCACCACTCGGTGGCCGACGGCGCTGAGCGGTTGGTCCAGATGGCGGTCTACCAGCGGCAGCAGCGCGTCCAGTGCGGCCAGGTGGTCGGCGCCGGACAGGTCTTGCTCCAGGCCGTCCGAGGTGGACAGGCGGGCCTGGGCGGTATTCAGGCGCTCGGCGATCGCCTCGAAGATGGCGCCGGCGGTGTTCTCGCGGCGCAAGGCCACTTTGATGGAGGAGCTGCCCCCGTTAATGACCAGTACGAGGCGGTTTGTCATGGTACGAGCGAATTCCTTTCAGCCGAATCTGGAGGTATGGACCGCATTGAAGCCGGTGGGTTCGACCATCTTCCGGTGCCCCTCCTGTCGGGTCAAGCCGTGCGTTTCGTGGTCATAGCGCGTACAATTTCCTTCTTGTTACCCAAAACCACAGGAAAGAGATTATGCAGATTGCTGCCAACAAGGCCGTGTCCATCGACTACACCCTGACCAACGACGAAGGCGAAGTGCTGGATTCGTCTGTCGGTGGTGCGCCGCTGGTCTACCTGCACGGTGCCGGCAACATCATTCCGGGTCTGGAAAAGGCGCTGGAAGGCAAGCAGAGCGGTGACGAGATCAAGGTAACCGTTGAGCCCGAAGAGGCTTACGGCGACTTTAATGCCGAGCTGATTGCGGTGCTGGGTCGCAACATGTTCGAAGGCGTCGATGAGCTGGAAGTGGGCATGCAGTTCCACGCTTCCGGTCCTGACGGCAGCATGCAGATTGTGACCATCAAGGCGCTGGAAGGTGATGAAGTCACCGTTGATGGCAACCACCCGCTGGCTGGCGAGCGCCTGACCTTTGAAGTGAAGGTTGTTGAAGTGCGTGACGCCCAGGACGAAGAGATCGCTCACGGTCACGTCCACGGTGAAGGTGGTCATCACCACTGATCGCTGCTGCGTCAAAAAAACCGGGCCAAGGCCCGGTTTTTTTATGGCCCGGCGCGGGCGAGCCAACAGACGGGGCTGGGGCCTGCCCAGATACCGTGCCAGGCATCGTGCACCTTGTCCGCAGTTAAAGTTGATAGTGCTTTATCACTGGTATTTATCGTCTTTATTTTTGTCTATCAGTAAAAGTTGACCGGTCGTATAGTGGCCGACATGAACGCTATCCAAGACAAACGCGCGCGCATTCTGGCCTCCGGTACGGCGGTCATGCTGCGCAAGGGCTACAACGGCACTGGGGTGCAGGAAATCACCCAGGGCGCTGGTGTGCCCAAGGGGTCTTTCTATCACTACTTCGAAAGTAAGGAAGACTTTGCCATCCAGGCGCTGCACTACTACTACACGCCACGTATCGAGCGTTTTGCCGATGCGCTGAATGCGTCGCAGCTGTCTCCACGCGAGCGCATTCTGCGGTGTTACCGAGATCTGGTCGGCTACTTCGCCAATCAGGAACAACCAAGCCACCAGTGCTTTATCGGTAGCCTGTGCCACGAGATGGCAGAGGAAAGCCAGCCCATCGGTTATGCGGCCAGCGCTATTTTGCAGCGCTCCAACCAGGTGCTGGCGGACTGTCTGTCCGAGGCGCAGGCAGCGGGCGAAATCGCCGCAGATCAGGACCCGGCCGCGCTGGCCGGGTTTGTCAGTGCTGCCTGGGAAGGGGCGCTGCTGCGCATGAAGGCTGACCGTCAGATCGGCCCGTTGCGCATCTTCATTCAGCAGCTGGAGCGATTGCTGCAGCCTTGATCAATCTGCCGAGACGACCGGTCAGCTCATGCTTGGCCGGCGTTGCGGTCAACCTGTGAGGAAACTGTGATGTCCACAGCAGTAAACACCCTGTTCAAGCCCTTTACCCTGGGCAATCTGGAACTGTCCAACCGCATCGTGATGGCCCCGATGACCCGCAATTTCTCGCCCAAGGGCGTGCCGAATCAGGGTGTTGTGGATTACTACCGTCGCCGCGCCGAGTCGGGCGTTGGTCTGATCATCACCGAAGGGACCGTGGTTGATCACGCGGCGGCCAACGGTTACCCGAACGTGCCTTACTTTCATGGCGAAGAGTCGCTGGCTGGCTGGAAGAAGGTTGTTGATGCCGTGCACGCCGCCGGCGGCAAGATCGCTCCGCAGCTGTGGCACGTGGGCAACGTGCGTCGCCTGGGCACTGATCCGGATGGCGATGTCCCCGGTTACGGCCCGATGGAGAAGGTCAAAGACGGCAAGGTGCTGGTCAAGGGTATGACTCAGCAGGACATCGATGACGTGGTTGCTGCCTTTGCCAAGGCGGCCAAGGACGCCAAGGATGTTGGCTTTGATGCCATCGAGCTGCATGGCGCCCACGGCTACCTGATCGACCAGTTCTTCTGGGAAGGTACCAACCAGCGTGAAGACCAGTACGGCGGCAGCATGGAGAACCGTGGTCGCTTCGCGGTTGAGATCATCAAGGCGGTGCGCGCCGCTGTTGGCGCCGACTACCCGATCATCTTCCGCTTCTCCCAGTGGAAGCAGCAGGACTACACCGCACGCCTGGCCCCGACCCCTGAGCTGCTGGAGCAGTTCCTGGCGCCGCTGGCTGACGCTGGTGTGGATATCTTCCACTGTTCGCAGCGCCGTTTCTGGGAGCCGGAGTTCGAAAGCTCCGAGCTGAACCTGGCTGGCTGGACTCGCAAGATCACCGGCAAGCCGTGCATCACCGTTGGCAGTGTCGGCCTGGACGGCGAGTTCCTGCAGTTCATGGTCAACACCGACAAGGTTGCCCAGACCGCCAACATCGATGGCCTGCTGGAGCGTCTGGAAGCCGACGAGTTTGATCTGGTTGCCGTTGGTCGTGCGCTGCTGGTTGATCCGCAGTGGGCCGACAAGGTGCGCGAAGGTCGCTTTGAAGATATCGCACCCTTCAGCCGTGAGGCGCTCAAGACGCTGGTCTGAGTCGCCGCATCAGGCAGTCCGGGCTACTTGCTCGGTACTGCCTGTGCCAACGCAGGCTGCCGCCCGGCAGCCTGTAGCAGGTAGCGTTCAAAGCGCTCCACGATACTGCTCCAGTCCAGCTGGCAGGCCCGGTGGCGCGCATGCAGGCGGATACTGCGCCGCCCCTCCCGATCTTCCGTCAGCCATTGCAGATTCTCGATAAATACCCGCTCGTGCGCCACGGGTGCGAGGCTGCCGCTGTACCTGTCCTGAATGTGCTGGTGCGCTGCTGCGGTATCGAATGCGCAGACTGCCAGGCCCGAGGCCATGGCTTCGGTCACCACATTGCCAAAGGTTTCGGTCAGACTGGGGAAAACAAAAACGTCGGCGCTGGCGTAGGCCGCCGCCAGCGGCTCGCCGGTCAGGGCGCCGGTAAATACAGCGTTGGGCAGACGGCGCTGGAGCTCTGCACGGGACGGGCCGTCGCCAACGATAACCAGATGCAGTTTGCGGCCGCTGGTGTTCTGGGCGCTGACCTGTTCCCAGGCCTCGGCCAGCAACGTCAGGTTCTTCTCTGGCGACAGGCGGCCCACATGCAGCATTACCAGATCGTTATCAGCGGCGCCCCAGGCGTTGCGCAGGTCCTTGCTGCGGTGCGCCGGGTGAAAGCGGCTGCAATCGACGCCGCGACCTAGCAGGGACAGGTTGTGTACGCCCAGGCGGCTGAGCTCGCGTTGTTGCGTGGAGCTGGCAACCAGGGTGCTCAGCGTCTGGTTGTGAAACCAGCGCAGATAGCGCATGGCCGGCCCGTGCAGCAGGCCGAGGTGAAAGTGGTCGCTGTACTGCTGGAAGTTGGTGTGAAAACCACTGATCACCGGAATTTGCAGTCGCCGCGCGACGCGCAGTGCGGACCAGCCCAGCGGGCCTTCGGTCGCCAGGTAGACGGCATCGGGGCGCTCGCGTTGCCACAGGCGGCGCAGCTGGTGGCCGGACGGCAGCCCCCATTGCAGGCTGGCGTAGCCTGGGATGGGCATGCCGCGCACGCGGCGTTCAAGCAGGCCGCCCTGGCTGTCGCTACCCGGTCGCTCGTCACGCAGTGCCGGACGCACCAGTTGCACGCGGTGCTGGCGCGCGAGCAGGCCACTGCACAGCTGGCCAAGGGTGTTGGCGACGCCGTTGATCTGTGGGGGGTAGGTTTCGGTGACCAGTGCGAAGCAGCGGCCGGGCGAGTCTGGTGTGGTCATGCTCCGAGTATGGACAGCCGCCATGATCGGAGCGTGACATATTTATGACGTTTTTATGATGCTTGCTGATCGCGCTCGCGTACCCACAGCAGGGTAGAGGCCGCCACGGCGGTCGGCATGACCAGCAGGTTGACCAGCGGAATCAGCATGCCGACGTACACCGGCAGGCCAAACCCCAGCGACAGGCTGCGGCGCGTCTGCATCCAGCGCAGCATGTCGCGAAAGCCGACCTTGTCGTTGTCGGCCTGATAGTCGATGTACTGCACCGCCATCATCCACACGCCAAAGGCCAGCAGCAGTGGCGAGGCAATAAAGTTAACCACCGGGATCAACGTCAGCAGCAGCAGCGCTACCAGGCGTGGCAGGTAGTAGACCAGCTTGCGCAATTCGCGGCCGACGCTGTGCGGCACCAGCATGGCGATGTCGCGCCAAGTGGTCGGCGGGCTGACCTCGTTGCGCTCCTGTTCGGCGATTTTCTCCGCCAGAATGCCGTAAAAGGGGGAGGCGATAATGTTGGCCACCACGCTGAAACCAAAAAACAGCACCAGCAGGACCACCAGGGCAAACAGCGGCCATAGCAGCCATTCGATAAAGGCTGCCCAGTCTGGCAGCTGCGGCATCAGGCGCGTCATCCACAGGTCGAATTGCTGAATCCCCCAGCCGATCAGTGCGCTGAACAGGATCAGGTTGAGTACCAGCGGGATCAGTACAAAGCGCCGCAGGCCCGGTTGGCGCAGGGTGCGCCAGCCTTCTTTGAGGTAGTCGGGGCCGCGCATGAGGTCGGTTACTTGCTTCATTGTGCCTGATCCTGGAGGGGTGTTTTCGTGCAGAATTGTGCAGTGCCTAGCCGGGCACTATAGGGGTAAACTATTTGGCTGATACAGTCTTTGCAATGTCCTAATGTGTCCGAGCGCCGTAAGCTGCGCTTCATTGTTCTGGAGAATCGGATGAGCGTTCTGGTAAACCGTGCGGCGCCGGATTTTGTTGCGCCGGCCGTGCTGGCCGACGGCAGCATCGTTGATGCCTTTGACTCAAGCAGTCTGCGTGGGCGTTATGTGGTGATGTTTTTCTGGCCGCTGGACTTCACCTTTGTCTGCCCCTCGGAAATCATTGCGCACAACAACCGCATGGACAAATTCCGCGCGCTGGGCGTTGAGGTGGTGGGGGTATCCATCGATTCGCAGTTTACCCACTTTGCCTGGCGCAATACGCCGGTCGAGCAGGGCGGTATCGGGCCGGTGGATTTCACCATGGTCGCCGATGTGCGTCATGAGATTACCCGCGCCTACGGTATCGAGCACGAGGACGGCGTGGCGCTGCGCGCCTCCTTCCTGATTGATCGCGCGGGTATCGTGCAGCATCAGGTGGTGAACAATCTGGCGCTGGGCCGCGAGGTGGATGAGATGATCCGCCTGGTCGAGGCGCTGCAGTTTACCGAAGAGCACGGCGAGGTTTGCCCGGCCGGCTGGCGCAAAGGGCAGAAGGGTATGCAGGCAAGCGCCGCGGGCGTTGCCAGCTATCTGGCGGAGCATGCCAGCGAGCTGTGATCGAATTCGTTTTTGGGGCAGTCACGTTGTACCGGGGACCCCTTACCCCCGACTGCCCGTTTTATTACTGCCGCCAGTACGCTGGCGAATTTGGAGGTTTACATGTCTGAAGTGCGTCACGCCCGTCTGATCATCCTTGGTTCCGGCCCCGCTGGCTACAGCGCTGCCGTCTATGCGGCTCGCGCCAACCTGAAGCCGCTGCTGATCACCGGGATGCAGATGGGCGGTCAGCTGACCACCACCACCGAAGTGGACAACTGGCCGGGCGACGTCGAAGGCCTGCAGGGTCCGGACCTGATGGAGCGTATGCGCAAGCACGCCGAGCGCTTTGAAACCGAGATCCAGTTTGACCACATCAATAAGGTCGATCTGAGCAGCCGCCCGCTCAAGCTGTGGGGCGACAGCGGCGAGTACCAGTGTGATGCGCTGATCATCGCCACCGGTGCGTCGGCCCGCTATCTTGGTCTGCCGTCCGAGGAAGCCTTTATGGGCAAAGGTGTGTCCGCCTGCGCGACCTGTGACGGGTTCTTCTATCGCAACCAGGAAGTGTCGGTTGTGGGTGGTGGTAACACTGCTGTTGAAGAAGCGCTGTATCTGGCCAATATCGCCAAAAAGGTAACGCTGGTGCACCGCCGCGACAGCTTCCGCGCGGAGAAGATTCTGGTCGACAAGCTGATGGCCCGTGTTGCTGAAGGCAAGATCGAGCTGAAACTCAACGCCACACTGGACGAAGTGCTGGGTGACGACAGCGGTGTGACCGGCATGCGCATCGCCCTGAACGGCGGCGGCACCGAGGACATCGCCCTGGCAGGTGTCTTTATTGCCATCGGCCACACGCCTAACACCGGCCTGTTCGAAGGGCAGCTGGACATGAAGGACGGCTACCTGAAGATCAAGAGCGGCACCGAGGGTAACGCCACTCAGACCAATATCCCGGGTGTCTTTGCCGCAGGCGATGTCGCTGATCACGTTTATCGTCAGGCGATTACCTCCGCCGGCGCCGGCTGCATGGCCGCGCTGGATGCCGAGCGCTTCCTCGACGAGCTGTAATCGCGTGTCAGAAACCCCGCCTCGACATACTGTCGGGGTGGGGTTTTTTGTTTGGCAGGAGGCTGGGTAAATGGAAGAGTGGATACTGGTTATCGGGCTGACGCTGATGGCTGGCATGGCGATGCCGGCGGGGGCTCTACTGGCTGGCGTGGAGTCCATCAGACCCAATTGGCTGGATGAGGAGCGTCGCCACGGCATTATCGCTTTCGGCGGTGGTGCGCTGCTGTCGGCGGTGGCGCTGGTCCTGGTACCGGAGGGCATTGAGGTGCTGTCGCCGGCCGGTTCTGCATTCTGGTTTGTGCTTGGCGGGGCAGCCTTTATGGGGCTGGACCTGCTGCTCTATCGCATCAACACCCCGGCCAGTCAGTTGGCCGCCATGCTGTCCGACTTTATCCCCGAGTCCATTGCCCTTGGCGCCGCCTTTGCCGCAGGCGGCTCCGGTGGCGTGCTGCTGGCCTGCCTGATGATGCTGCAGAATCTGCCTGAGGGCTTTAACGCCTGCCGCGAACTGCGCGCCAGCACCCACTATTCTGTGCGCAGGGTAACCGCGTTGTTTGCCTTCATGGCCTTGCTTGGCCCGCTGTGTGGCCTGCTTGGCTATGGCTGGCTGGCGCAATTCCCGGGCGTTGTTGCGGGGGTAATGCTGTTCGCCGCCGGTGGTATCTGCTATTCAGTATTTCAGGACATCGCGCCCCAGGCGAAGATTGATCGTCACTGGGCGCCGCCCATGGGCGCGGTGCTTGGTTTTGTGCTGGGGATGGTCGGGCATCAGTTGACGATGGCCTGAGCATGCCGGCGTTTACCGGTTGCCCCTGCCTTAGGGCGGCGACCTCATTGAAAAGGAAGATCGCTATGAAAATCCTCTCTGCTCTGGCCGCTGCTGGTCTGCTTTTGATGGCCGGCAACGCTGCTGCCAGCAGCTTCATCGGCACCACCGACACCATCGGCTCCTCGCTGGCCAACAGTGTTGAAGGCACCAGTGACGCCTCTACCGGTGGTAACAACAAGGTTGTGTTGCAGGCGCGTGATGATGCCGCCAGTTTTGTTGCCAGCAACGGCGCGATCCGTGGCGTGCAACTGGAGGCGGCGCTGCAGCACCTGCGTGCCCAGCAGCCGGGCCTTGAGGCCAGCGACATGCAACTGGCCGAGGATATTCTCGCCCAGTGAGCAGTTCGCGCCGCAGCGCCGTGTACCTCGTGCGCATGACGCTGCGGTTACTGCTGTTGCTGTTGCTGGCGACGCCGGCCTCTGCCGCTCTGCGGTTTGTTGCCGAGCTGGATGGGTTGGATGCTGCCGAGAGTGAATTTACACGTGAGCTGACGCGCGCCGCGCAGGCGTCCTTGCCGCCGCAGTTAAAGGCGCAGCTGGATGTGGCTGTGCCGCTGGCCTGGTCTGCGGGGCTGCCGGCAGGCGTCAGCGGGCGTGCTACGGCGGGTGGTCGCCTGCAGCTTGATCGGCGTCTGCTGCAGCAGCGTGACCAGGCATTGGCCCTGCGCACGCTGCTGCACGAGGTGATACATCTGTACGACCGTCTCGGCCCGCCAGCCAGGCTACGTTGGTACTGCGGCGCTCGCCTGCAGACGCAGGGCGCGGTAGGGTTGCCGGCGGGGTGCCGCGGGCAGGGCGAGCGGCGTTTTCGCCTGAGTGATGATCCGCGCCTGTTGGATCTGGCCGGCTGGCCGCAGCGGGTGGCTTCGCGTGGTGAGCGAGAAGCGGCCAATGACCAGGTGCTGCGCTCGCCTGATCGCTACGAGCTGGACAGCCCCGCCGAGTTTGTCGCGGTCAACGCCGAGTACTTTCTGCTCGATCCAGACTACGCCTGTCGTCGCCCGGCGCTGCACGCCTACTTCAGCGCGCACTTCGGTGGCTGGTCTGCGCCGGCTACCCCCTGTGCCGACCAATACCCCTATCTGAATGCCGCCACCGGCCCCGACCAGTCCGTGGTTGGCTGGCTTGATCCGGAGCGTATCTATGCCGTGCATTATTTGCTGGCCGAGCCCAACGATGACTGGGCGAGCCGCTGGGGACACAGCATGCTGCGGCTGGTGGTGTGCGCGCCGGGTCGCCCGCGCGGGCCAGATTGCCTGCTTGATCTGGACCAGCATTTGGTGCTGTCTTTTCGCGCCTTTGTCGAGGATGTGCAGTTGTCGCATTGGGATGGGCTGGTCGGGAATTACCCGTCACGCCTGTTCATGCTGCCGTTGGCTCAGGTGGTCGATGAATACACCAAGCTGGAGCTGCGCGCGCTGCGTTCCGTGCCGCTTGAGCTGAGCCGCGAGCAGATCGCCGGTGTGGCGCAACAGGCAGCCAGGCTGCACTGGAGCTACGACGGGCGCTACTACTTTGTCGGCAATAATTGCGCCGTCGAGACGCTCAAGCTTTTGCGCACCGGGACCGACAGTCCGGCGCTGGTTGATCTGGACAGTCAAACGCCGATAGGCCTGCTGCGGCTCTTGCAGGCGCGCGGCATGGCTGATGTGCGGGTGCTGGATGACCCGCAGGAGGCGCTGCGCTTAGGGTATCGCTTTGACTCCTACGCTGAGCGTTATCAGCAGGTATTTGCCACCTTGCAGACACGCCTGGGGCTACCGGCTGATGGCGTTGAGCAGTGGCTGGAGCTGTCGCCAGCCGAGCGCCGCCCCTGGATTGCGCGTGCGGACCTGCGCGCCAGTGCGGGGTTGCTGCTGCTGGAGCAGGCCGCCGTGCGGCGTGAGCTGCTGGCTGCGCAGCACAGCCTGAAGCTGCGCTATCTGGATGGCGAAGCAGAGGCCGCCATGCGAGAGGCGGGCGATATAGTTGGCCAGTTGCTGCTGGAGCGCGGATTTCTTAGTCGGCCCGCCGACCTGTTGCCCGAGGGCTACGGGTTGCCACAGGCCCGCGAGTGGCAAAGGCTGGAAGCACGCTCGCAGCAGCGAGGCGACGCATTGCTGCAGATGGAGGCAAGGCTGGATGAGGTATTGCCGGCGCTGCTGTCTCGTGCCCAGCAGGCGCGCTTGCAGGGCGGGCAGGCGAATCTGCAGCAGCTGCGCGAGCGCATCAAGGCACTGAGGAACGAGTCATAGTCAGGGGGATGGCGCCATTCGCAGAGTACGAATGGTGCCCCGAGGGAGAATCGAACTCCCACTCTGTTACCAGAAACGGATTTTGAATCCGTCGCGTCTACCAATTCCGCCATCGGGGCATGCCAGGCGCAGTGGCTGCGCAGGACAGGCGCGGAGTATAAGGAGCTGTTGCGGGTGCGGTCAATGCTGTGACGACTGACAGATCGCGAATGTGACGGTTTTCCGCTACTATGGCGGCCCTTTTTTCTGCCATTTCGGATCTGCCTGCCGCATGCGTCTCAGTGACTTTGATTTCGAGCTGCCCGATGACCTGATTGCCCGCCATCCGCTGGCCGAGCGGCGCGGCAGCCGCCTGCTGTGTCTGGATGGCCCGAGCGGCAGCATCGCCCACCGACAGTTTGTCGATTTGCTGGGTTATCTGCGCCCGGGCGATCTGATGGTGTTCAACAATACCCGCGTGATTCCGGCGCGCCTGTTCGGCCGCAAGGCCACCGGCGGTGCGTTGGAAGTGCTGGTTGAGCGGGTGCTGGATGAGTATCGGGTGCTGGCGCATATCCGTTCCAGCAAGTCGCCCAAACCGGGCAGCCGCATCCTGCTGGACGGTGATGCCGAGGCCGAGATGGTCGCGCGGCACGATGCGCTGTTCGAGCTACGCTTTGCCGAGCCGGTGCTGCCGCTGCTGCAGCGCGTCGGCCACATGCCGCTGCCGCCCTATATCGATCGCCCTGATGAGGATGCTGACCGCGAGCGCTATCAGACGGTCTACGCCAAGCGTGAAGGCGCGGTGGCCGCGCCCACGGCCGGGCTGCACTTTGACCAGCCGCTGCTGGACGCCATTGCCGAGTTGGGTGTGGAAACCGCCGAGGTTACCCTGCACGTTGGCGCCGGTACCTTTCAGCCGGTGCGGGTCGAGAAGATTGAAGACCATGTCATGCATCAGGAGTGGCTGGAGGTTTCGCCCGAGGTGGTGGCGGCGGTTGAGGCCTGCAAGGCGCGTGGCGGTCGGGTGATTGCCGTGGGCACCACCAGCGTGCGCTCGCTCGAGTCGGCTGCGCGTGACGGCCAGCTCAAGCCCTTCAGTGGCGATACCGACATCTTTTTGTACCCTGGTCGGCCGTTCCATGTGGTGGACGCGCTGGTCACCAACTTCCATTTGCCCGAGTCGACCCTGCTGATGCTGGTGTCGGCCTTTGCCGGGTACCCCGAGACCATGGCCGCCTACCGCGCCGCCGTGGCCGAGAAGTACCGCTTTTTCAGTTATGGTGATGCCATGTTCATCACCCGCAATCCGGCCCCGACCGGCCCTGAGGTATCGTCATGAGCCACATGTCCTTTGAACTGCTTGCCCCCGATGGCAAGGCCCGCCGCGGGCGTCTGACCTTTCCGCGAGGGGTGGTAGAAACCCCTGCCTTCATGCCGGTCGGTACCTATGGCACGGTCAAGGGGATGCTGCCGCGCGACATCGAGGCCATTGGTGCGCAGATCATTTTGGGCAATACCTTCCACCTCTGGCTGCGCCCGGGCACCGAGGTGATCAGCAAGCACGGCGATCTGCATGACTTTATGCAGTGGCAGGGGCCGATTTTGACCGACTCCGGCGGATTTCAGGTGTTCAGCCTGGGCGCCATGCGCAAGATCAAGGAGGAGGGCGTCTACTTCTCCTCGCCGGTTGATGGCGCCAAGGTGTTCATGGGGCCGGAAGAGTCCATGCAGGTGCAGCGTGCGCTGGGTTCGGACATTGTCATGATCTTTGACGAGTGCACACCCTATCCGGCTGATGTCGATACCGCGCGCCGCTCCATGGAACTGTCGCTGCGCTGGGCCAAGCGCTCCAAGCAGGCGCACGGCGACAACCCCTCGGCGCTGTTCGGCATTATTCAGGGTGGCATGCACGAAGAGCTGCGTCTGCGCTCGCTCGAAGGGCTGAGCGAGATCGGCTTTGACGGTCTGGCCATTGGCGGGCTGTCGGTTGGCGAGCCGAAGGAAGAGATGATTCGCGTACTGGATTTTCTGCCCGGTCACATGCCGCCGGAAAAACCCCGTTACCTGATGGGAGTAGGCAAGCCGGAGGATCTGGTAGAAGGTGTGCGCCGTGGTGTGGACATGTTCGATTGCGTGATGCCCAGCCGCAATGCGCGCAACGGGCATCTGTTCACCGAGGCGGGCGTGATCAAGATTCGCAACGCGGTGCACCGTCACGATGAGTCGCCGCTGGACCCCGCGTGCGATTGCTACACCTGTCAGCACTTCTCCCGCGCTTACCTCCATCACCTGGACAAGTGCGGCGAAATGCTGGGCAGCATGCTCAATACCATCCATAACCTGCGGCATTATCAGCGGCTTATGGCAGGTTTGCGCGGTGCCATTCAACAGGGTACATTGAGCGCCTTTGTGGATAACTTCTACGCCAAACTGGGCCGGCCGGTACCGCCGCTGGAGCCCTGAGCGTCCGCGGATGTGATCAGCACAGCCCGGCGCTTGAATAGTGCCCGAAGCGCCCCCATAACCGATTTTTCGCAGTTCAATAACAGGAGCGTCACATGAGCTTTTTCATTCCCGCCGCCATGGCACAGTCTGCAGGCGGAGCCGCACCGGCGGGTTCCGGTTTCGAGTGGATTTTTCTGATCGGCTTCGTGGTCATCTTTTATCTGATGATCTGGCGTCCGCAGGCCAAACGCGCCAAGGAGCACAAGAATCTGCTGGCCGGCCTGTCCACAGGTGATGAAGTGGTAACCGGCGGCGGCATCCTGGGCAAAGTGAAGAAGGTGACCGACGAGTTCGTGGTACTGGAAGTCGGCGACAGCCAGGAACTGAAGTTCCAGAAAGGCTCGATCGTGGCCGTGCTGCCCAAGGGCACGCTGAAAGCCATCTAATCCCCACGTAGACCTCCGTTCCGGGCGCCGATCAGGCGCCCGGACTGCTTCAGGCCCTGATATGCTCAATCGTTACCCCCTCTGGAAATACCTGCTGATCGTGGCCGTGCTCGCACTGGGCCTGATCTACGCAATGCCCAACCTGTATCCGGATGATCCGGCCATTCAGATTTCCGGTGCCAGCTCCACGCTGGAAATCCAGCAGCCCGATCTCGACCGCATTGAACAGGCGCTGGCCGCCGCCAACCTGCCGACCAAGGGCACCGAGCTTGGCGCCAACGGCCGCTCTGGCCTGGTGCGTCTGGTCAATCGCGCCGATCAGCTGAAGGCGCAGGATGTTGTGCGCGACGCGCTGGGGCGCGATTACGTGGTGGCGCAAAACCTGGCGCCGACCACGCCCGAGTGGCTGAGCAATATCGGCGCTGGCCCGATGACGCTGGGTCTGGACCTGTCCGGTGGCGTGCACTTTCTGCTGCAGGTGGACATGGACAAGGCCATCGAGTCGCGGGTCAATGTCTACCAGAGCGAGATTCGCGGCTTGATGCGTACCGAAGGCCTGCGTTATCGCAGCCTGCCAACCCAGGGCAACACCCTGCAGTTTGGCTTTGCCGATGAAGAGCAGCGCAGCGAAGCGCGCCGCCTGATCACGCGGCAGTACAATCAGTTTGCGCTGGAAACCGCCGAGCGTCAGGAGCAATACGTCCTGCAGCTGACGCTGACCGAGGCGGAAATTGCCAGCATTCGTGATTACGCGGTGACGCAGAACCTGACCACGGTACGTAACCGGGTCAACGAATTGGGTGTGGCCGAGCCGCTGGTGCAGCGTCAGGGCGCCGACCGCATTGTGGTCGAGCTGCCTGGTGTGCAGGATACTGCCGAGGCCAAGCGCGTACTGGGCAAGACCGCCAACCTCGAGTTTCGTCTGGCCGCCGAGCCTGACGCGCCGCGCGCGACCACCGAGTCCTTCCCGTTCCGCAGCAGCGAAGGCCGTGTAGCCGACGTCGAGCGCAGCATCATCATCACCGGTGACCAGGTTACCGATGCGCAGGCCAACTACGACGAAAACGGTCGTCCGCAGGTCAATATCAACCTCGACAGTCACGGCGGCGAGTTGATGAACCGCGCCACGCGCAGCAACATCGGTCGTGGCATGGCGGTGCTGTTTATCGAGCAGCGTCAGATCAGCCGCACGGTTACCGAAGAGGTCGATGGGGTGATGCAGGAGGTCGAAGTACCGGCCTTCGTTGAAGAGAAGTCGATCATCAGCCTGGCGACTATCCAGAGTGCGCTGGGTAACCAGTTCCGTATTACCGGTCTGGATTCGCCGGCCGAGTCCTCCGAGCTGGCGCTGCTGCTGCGCGCAGGTGGTCTGGCCGCGCCCATGCACTTTGTGGAAGAGCGCACCATTGGCCCAAGTCTGGGTGCCGAGAATATCGCTAAGGGTGTGACCGCGACCCAGGTCGGCTTTATCGCCGTGCTGGTGTTCATGATCATCATCTACCGTGCCTTTGGTGTGTTTGCCAGTATCGCCCTGAGTTTCAACCTGGTGCTGCTGATTGCGCTGATGTCCATGCTGGGCGCGACGCTCACGCTGCCGGGTATCGCCGGTATCGTGCTCACGCTGGGTATGGCGGTGGACGCCAACGTGCTTATCTTTTCGCGTATCAAGGAAGAGATCTTTAATGGCATGTCGCCCCAGCGCGCCGTGCACGAAGGTTTCGACAAGGCCTTCTCGGCGATTATCGACGGTAACCTGACCACCCTGCTGGTAGGTGTAATCCTGTTCGCCATGGGCTCGGGCCCGATCAAGGGCTTTGCTGTCACCCTGTCGTTGGGGATCATTACCTCGATGTTCAGCGCCATCATGGTGACGCGTGCCATGGTCAATCTGGCCGTTGGCGGTCGCGACGTGAAGAAGCTGTGGCTCTGAGGAAGACATAATGAACATCAATAGAACCATCAATTTCCTCGGTCTGCGCAAATTCTTCTTTGCCGTAGCCGTTGTGCTGATGATTGCCTCGTTGGGCAGTCTGGTCGTCAAGCAACTGAACCTGGGGTTGGACTTCACTGGCGGTGCGCTGGTTGAACTCAACTATAGCGAAGCCGCTGATCTGGAAGAGATCCGTTTGACCCTGCGTGAAAACGGCTGGGACGATGCGGTTGTGCAGAACTTTGGCGCCTCTACCGATGTGCTGATCCGTCTGCCCAGCGATGACCCGAACCTGGGTAACCAGGTGGCAGACATGGTCAAACGCGCCGAAGGTGGCGAGGTCCTGGTCAAGCGAGTCGAGTTTATCGGGCCGCAGGTTGGTGAGGAGCTGCGCGATCAGGGCGGCCTGGGCATGTTGCTGGCCATCGGCGGCATCCTGCTGTACGTGTCCCTGCGCTTTCAGATGAAGTTTGCGGTAGCGGCCATTCTGGCTCTGGTGCATGACGTGGTTTTCACCCTGGGGTTCTTTGCCTTCTTTGGTTTGTCCTTCGATTTGACCGTGCTGGCAGCCTTGCTGGCGGTGATCGGTTACTCGCTGAACGACACCATCGTGGTCTTTGACCGTGTGCGGGAGAACATTCGGGCAATGCGTCACACGGACCTGGTCGAGATCATCAACGTCTCGACCACCCAGACCCTCGGCCGGACATTGGCGACCTCGTTCTCGACCATTCTGGTGCTGCTGGCGCTGTTCTGGTTTGGTGGTGAGAACATCCATGGCTTTGCCACCGCGCTGTTGATCGGCGTGGGCATCGGTACCTACTCTTCGATCTACGTGGCCGGCGGCCTGCTGGTGACCATGAAACTCACCCGTGAAGACCTGATCCCGCCGCAGGTGGAAGAGGCGGTAGACGAGCGGCCCTGAGCCTCGCCGCTTTGACGGCTGGTTAGAGCTGCAGAGCCCGTGCTGGACGCAAGTCTGGTGCGGGTTTTTTGTTTTGGGGTGGGCGGCGAGGGGCTGGAAGCTTGAAGCTGAAGGCTGGAAGGTTTGGTTCTGGGTGGGTTGTTGTATTTATGCGCGTGGAGTTGGTAGAGGGGGGCTGATTATGAGCAGGTCTGAATTTTTGTCTGGTTAGAGCGGTGCCGCCAATCAGCCAGCACCGCCCTAATCCTTTCAGCCTTCAGCCTTCAGCCTTCAGCGAAAACCTTCTCGCGAATCTGTCAGAATCCTCGCTTCCAGCTTCCAGCTTCCAGCTTCCAGCTTCCAGCTTCCAGCTTCCAGCTTCCAGCTTGCCGCTACATTTTCATGCTAGGCGTCAGGTGCGGCTGAATGGCGGTCAGCACGGCCTTGAAGCACTTGGGGTTGCCGGCAACGATCTGGCCCTTTTCCAGGAACTGGTGGCCGCCGCTGAAATCGCTGCACAGACCGCCTGCTTCCTGAATCAGCAGGGCGCCGGCGGCCATGTCCCACTCGGCCAGGCCGAATTCCCAGAAGGCGTCAAAGCGGCCCGCAGCCACGTAGGCAAGGTCCAGGCTGGCGGCGCCGGCGCGGCGGATGCCGGCGGTCTGGCCGACCAGGCTACGGAACATGCCCAGGTAGTTGTCCAGCGAATCGATCTGATTGGCGCGGAACGGGAAGCCGGTGCCCAGCAGGGCGCCATCCAGGGTCTTGCGGGTGCTGACACGCAGGCGGCGGCCGTTCAATGCTGCGCCGCGGCCGCGGCTGGCGGTGAACTCTTCCTGGCGAATCGGATCCAGCACGACGGCGTGCTCAATGCGGCCCTTTACGCGGCAGGCGATGCTGACGGCAAAGTGCGGTACACCGCGAATGAAGTTGGTGGTGCCGTCCAGCGGATCGATGATCCAGACAGTGTCGGCGCCTTCGCCATGGCCAGGCTGGAAGCCGCTTTCCTCGGCTTGAATGCTGTGGTCGGGATAGGCCTTGCGCAGCTGGCTGATAATGGCCTGCTCGGCGGCGCGATCCACTTCCGACACATAATCGCGCGCGTCCTTTTCGTCCACGGTGAGCACATCAAGGCGTTCCATGGAACGGTAAATGAGCTCTCCTGCGCTGCGCGCGGCACGCAGGGCGATGTTCAGCATGGGCTGCATAAGGCTATGTCTCTGTCGGGGGAATGATGAAAAGCCGGAAATTGTAGCAGAAGTGTAGGTGAACAGAAATGGATCATGGCTATCGCAGCGAGGCTTTTGTAAGATGCAGGGTCCATTTTCTGGCGTGAAGGGTCCGCTGTGCTTAATAACGTGCGTGTGGTGTTGGTCAACACCAGTCATCCGGGCAACATTGGCGGCGCCGCCAGGGCCATGAAAAACATGGGTTTGAACCAGTTGGTGCTGGTCGATCCGGTGCGCTTCCCTGACCCTGACGCCAACTCTCGTGCATCAGGCGCAGATGATGTGCTGGCTAATGCGCGGATTGTTGCCACTCTGGATGAGGCTATCGCCGATTGCACGCTGGTGATGGGCACCAGTGCGCGTGACCGCCGTATCCCCTGGCCGGTGGTTGATCCGCGTGAGGCGGCTGACATGGTGCTCGAGCAGGCTGCGCTGCCCGAGGCGCAGATTGCGCTGGTGTTCGGGCGCGAGGATTCCGGCTTGACCACGGACGAGCTGCAGCGCTGTCAGTATCACGTGCATATCCCGTCCATGCCCGACTTTAGTTCGCTGAACCTGGCGGCCGCTGTGCAGGTGCTGGCCTATGAGCTGCGCATGCAGGGGCTGCAGCGTGAGGGCGCGCCGACCAAGATGCACAAGGTCGAGACCACGGCGGTCTTTAATGAAATTCCGGCGACGGCAGGGGAGTTGGAGCAGTTTTATCAGCATCTGGAGCAGGTGCTGGTTGAAATCGGCTTCCACGACCCTCAGAAACCACGGCAGCTGTTGCCGCGTTTGCGTCGCCTCTACGGGCGGGTGCACCTTAACCGGATGGAAATGAACATCCTGCGTGGCATCTTGACCGAAACCCAGAAAGCCATCGGCGTAAAAGCGGCCGGTGAGCGGAGACCCTGATCATGTTTGCTCGGATGAAAGAAGATATCGCCAGCGTATTCCATCGTGACCCTGCCGCGCGCAACACGCTGGAAGTGCTGACCTGCTATCCCGGCTTACATGCGGTCTGGTTGCACCGCGTGGCTCACGCGCTGTGGGTGCGTCGTGCCTTTTTGCTGGCGCGCATGGTTTCGCATTTGGCGCGCTGGCTGACCGGTATCGAGATTCACCCCGGCGCGCAGATCGGTCGCCGCTTTTTTATCGACCACGGCTTTGGTGTGGTTATCGGTGAAACCACCGAAATCGGCGACGACGTCACCCTCTATCAGGGCGTGACCCTGGGCGGCACGAGCTGGGATCAGGGCAAGCGTCACCCCACACTGGAAGACGGTGTGGTCGTGGGCGCCGGCGCCAAGGTGCTTGGGCCTTTCACGGTCGGTGCTGGTGCCAAGATCGGCTCCAACGCGGTGGTTACCAAGGCGGTACCGGCAGGTGCGACAGCGGTGGGTATTCCGGGGCGCATTATTCCCAAGGAGCCGGAGCCGCAGGCCAAGACGGAACAGCAGGTCAAGCGCGAGGCCATGGCCGAGAAGCTCGGCTTTGATGCCTACGGCGTCAGTCGCGATATGCCAGACCCGGTTGCCCGTGCCATCGGTCAGATGCTCGACCACATGCATGCAGTGGACAGTCGTCTTGAGGGTATGTGCAAGGCGCTGAGCGAGCTGGGCAGTGACTACTGCGCCAAAGAGCTGCCAACCCTGGGTGGCGAGGATTTCGAGTTGCTGAAGGATGAGGCTCAACCGGCGGCTGAAGCGGACGCTGCCAGCGACAGCAAGGCCTGAGGTGATATGAAACAGCCTATTTATCTGGATTACGCGGCGACTACGCCGGTTGATCCGGCGGTTGCCGAGAAAATGGTTGCCTGCCTGACCATGGATGGCAACTTTGCCAACCCTGCCTCGCGCTCGCACGTATACGGCTGGAAGGCCGAAGAGGCGGCAGAAAATGCCCGTCGTCAGGTGGCTGATCTGGTTGGCGCCGATCCGCGCGAGATCGTCTGGACCTCTGGAGCGACCGAGTCCAACAACCTGGCCATCAAGGGCATGGCCCATGCGCTGAGTGCGCGGGGCCGCCACCTGATTACCTCGACTATTGAGCACAAGGCGGTGCTCGACTGCTTCAAGCAGTTGGAGCAGGAAGGCTTCGAGGTCACCTGGTTGCAGGCTGACGCCTCCGGTGTAATAACGCCCGAGCAGCTGCGCTCAGCGCTGCGCGAGGACACGGCGCTGGTCTCGCTGATGCACGTCAACAACGAGATCGGCACGATCAATGACATTCGCGCCCTCGGCGAGGTGGCTGAGGGCGCTGGTGCGGTGTTTCATGTCGATGCGGCTCAGTCGACCGGCAAGTTGCCGATTGACCTGAAAAACATGCCGGTCGACCTGATGTCCTTTAGTGCCCACAAGACCTACGGCCCCAAGGGCGTGGGTGCACTGTTTGTGCGGCGCGGGCTGATGCCGCGACCGCAGGCGCAGATTCACGGTGGCGGTCATGAGCGTGGTTTGCGCTCCGGCACGCTGGCAACGCATCAGCTGGTCGGTATGGGTGCGGCGTTCGAGCTGGCCGGTCAGCTGCGCAAGCAGGAGGGGGCGCGTATCGCCGAGCTGCGTGATGCATTGCTGGCCGGGCTGGCGGGGCTGGAGGGTGTCAGTCTGAACGGCAGCGCCGAGTCGCGTGTGCCGCACAACCTCAATCTTGCTTTTGCCGGTGTGGATGGCGAGCTGTTGCTGCTGTCGCTCAAGGAGCTGGCCCTGTCCAGCGGGTCGGCCTGTACCTCGGCCGCCGTCGAGCCGTCCTATGTGTTGCGTGGTATTGGCTTGAGTGATGAGCTGGCCCACAGCTCCATTCGTCTGTCACTGGGGCGTTACACCAGTCTGGAAGACGTACAGCGCGCCGCCGAGGTTATCTGTCAGGTGGTGCCGCGCCTGCGCTCAAGCTGACGGTCCGCCGTCAGCTATGCTGCTGTTATCTATTTGTCTTTAACCTGCGTATAATCCGCAGGTTAACCATCTTTTGTAATTTCATTCTGTAACTATCTGTCTGGAGAGTTTTATGGCCGTTGAACGCACCCTGTCCATTATCAAGCCCGATGCCGTTGCCAAGAACGTCATTGGTGAGATTCTGACCCGTTTTGAAAAGGCTGGTCTGCGCGTTGTCGCTGCCAAGATGGTTCAGCTGTCCCAGGCCGATGCCGAAGGCTTCTACGCCGAGCACAAAGAGCGTCCTTTCTTCAAGGATCTGGTTGGCTTCATGACT
>MDSY01092607.1_pt1 | contig 24167 bp, 23 predicted proteins | sample 811131 | NCBI WGS metagenome assembly MDSY01 (sample SAMN05326643, study PRJNA326480) | marine metagenome | isolation source: seawater | place: Atlantic Ocean: South West | collected 2010
CGCTGGGCGACGCGGGCGGCGCCGCTCAGGGTTTCCGGGGTGCGCCCGATGACGATCACACGGCCGCATTTATCCAGTTTTTTGATCACCGGCTGGAAGAATTCCCACAGCGTTTTGAGGTCATCCGGGCTTTCGATGCCGGTGGCGTCGAAGACCAGCGCTTTGAATTTGCTGTCGTCTTCGCGGGTGGCGGTGTAGTTGTCGGTGTTGAGGCCGGCCGCCGCCGCCTGCTTCTGCAGGTCGTTGGCGTTGCGGGTGTTGGCGAGTACCGCGGGTTTCGCCTCCGGGGCGCCCTTGAGCGTGGCGAACACCGTGTCCACGGCGCTGGATCCGGGCGCGGCACCCACCAGCACGCCACCGCTGATAAAGGATTTCTGGCCGGGCTGCCAGCGTTCGAGAATCACCGGGATGGGCAGATTAATGGCGCTGAAAACGGCCTTGCCCATGGGGGAGTTGGCAATTGCCTGATAGGTATCGCTCATGGTCGTGTCCTTTGCCGAGCATTCGTAGGGGGCGTATTGAAGCACCCGTGTGTGAAGGGTGTATTGACCGGCACGGGAAGGCCGGGAGGCGCCGAAGCCAATGAGGCCCGCCCGTTGGGCGATAGACTGCGCTCATCTGTTAACCTGGGCACTCGGGCCGGCCACTCCGGCCTCCCCGACGCCACTGTGGAGGAATTACTATGCTGGCAGGCGACAACGTACGCAAGGTGGCCATTGTGGGCGGCAACCGCATTCCCTTTGCCCGCTCCAATACCGCTTATTTCGAGGTCGACAACCAGGAAATGCTGACCGCCGCGCTCAACGGCCTGGTGGATCGTTTCAAACTCCACGGCGAGCGCATGGGTGAAGTGGCCGCCGGCGCCGTGATGAAGCACGCCAAGGACTTCAACCTGGTGCGCGAGTGCGTGCTGGGCTCCAAGCTGGCGCCGGAAACCCCCGCCTACGACCTGCAGCAGGCCTGCGGCACCGGCCTGGAAGCGGCCATCCTGGTGGCCAACAAGATCGCCCTCGGCCAGGTGGACTGCGCCGTGGCCGGTGGCGTGGACACCACCTCGGACGCGCCCCTGGGCGTCAACGAGCAGGCCCGCAAGATCTTCATGGAGATCAACCGCGCCAAGAGCAACGGTGACAAGCTCAAGCAGGCGGTCAAGCTGCTCAACCCCAAGCTGATGATCCCGGACATCCCCAAGAACGGCGAGCCGCGCACCGGCCTGTCCATGGGCGAGCACCAGGCGATCACCGCCGCCGAGTGGGGCATTTCCCGTGAAGCCCAGGACGAGCTGGCTTGGCGCTCACACCAGAACCTGGCGAAATCCTATGAAGAGGGCTGGCAGGGCGACCTGATGACGCCGTTCCACGGCCTGGAGCGCGACAACAACATGCGCGGCGACTCCACCATCGAGAAACTGAGCACCCTGAAGCCGGTGTTCGGTGGTTCCGAAGGCACCATGACCGCCGCCAACTCCACCCCGCTCACCGACGGCGCCTCCACCGTGCTGCTGGCGTCCGAGGACTGGGCCCAGGAACGCGGGCTGCCGGTGCAGGCCTACCTGACCCACTGCGAAGTGGCGGCGGGGGACTTCATCGGCAAGAAGGAAGGCCTGCTGATGGCGCCGGCCTACGCCGTGCCGCGCATGCTCGACCGCGCCGGCCTGACCCTGCAGGACTTCGATTTCTACGAAATCCACGAAGCCTTCGCCTCCCAGGTGCTCACCACCCTGAAAGCCTGGAACGACGAAACCTTCTGCAAGGAACGTCTGGGCCGCGACAAGCCGCTGGGCGAAATCGACATGACCAAGCTCAACGTCAAGGGCTCGTCCCTGGCGGCCGGCCACCCGTTCGCCGCCACCGGCGCGCGCATCCTGGCCAACGCCGCCAAGCTGCTCAACGAGAAGGGCTCAGGTCGCTGCCTGATCTCCATCTGCGCCGCCGGCGGCCAGGGCGTCGTCGCCATCGTCGAGAAATAAACCACCGGGCTTGCAAGCACCTCCTGAGGGAGGTGCGGTGTCGGGTCCCCTTTCCAGGACTGTGTGAGGCAGGGAGCCGAACCGGTCCGCCGCTGCGGCAAGCCTCCAGGGATGGATTCACGGCGGGTCCTGGAAAGGGGACCCGACACCGCACCGGTCTACGGAGTCCGCCTCAAGCCTTCCGCATCAACCCTTCCTGACACACCGAAGCCACCAACTCCCCCTGCCGATTGAACACCTGCCCCCGATTGAAGCCCCGCGCGCCGGTGGCGATCGGGCTCTCCATGTCGTAGAACAGCCAGTCGTCCAGCCGCACCGGCCGATGGAACCACAGCGTATGGTCCAGGCTCGCCACCTGCATATCCCGGTCCAGGAAAGTGATGCCGTGGGGCAGCAGGGCGGTGCCCATCAGGCTGTGGTCGGACACATAGGCGAGCAGCGCCTGGTGGATCAGCGGGTCGTCGCCGGCCTCGCCGGCGGCGCGCAGCCACACCTGGCGGATCGGCTCCGCCTTCTCCGGGCGCAGCGGGTGGCGCCGGGTCACCGGGCGGATTTCCACCGGCTTGCGGCGCAGCAGGGCGGCGCGGAAATTCTCGGAAATGTCCTCGTCCTTCAGGAAGTCGGCGGTGACGGTCTGCTCGTCGGGCAGGCCTTCCGGGTCCGGCGCGCTGTGAGCGGCGGTCTGGTGGGCCGGGCCGTCCTCGGCATTGTGAAAGGAGGCGGCGAAATCGAAGATCGGGCGGCCGCGCTGCTCCGCCACCACCCGGCGGGTGCTGAAGGTGCCGCCGTCACGGATGCGCTCCACCCGGTACAGCACCGGTTCCCGGGCATCGCCGGGACGCAGGAAGTACGCCTGCAGGGAGTGCGCGGTGCGCGCGGGCACGGTGCGTGCCGCCGCCACCAGCGCCTGGGCGATCACCTGGCCGCCGAAAATTCGGGGTCCGACAATGTTGCGGCTCTCGCCCTGGAACAGGTCGTCATCCAGGGGGGTGAGGTCGAGCAGGGCGAGGAGGTCGGAAAGATCGGTGTCCATGGAGCGTCCTTTTGTTTCAACCGCGCGGGTTTACCCACGTGTTTTTCGAATAATGGAAGTCAATTTTAAAAAGCATAAGTTGGCCCTAGACGCGCCGTTTTGCAAGCACGCCTGCGGCCCCGGGTCTCCGCCCGGGTCCTTGCGCGCGCTTTAAGGTTGCGTTAAGGCGGGCTTCAGGGAGAATTAAGCTGGCCGGCGTAGAGTCACTCCCGTACCCAACGCAATGAGGACAAAGGAGAGACTCATGAACGCCATCAAAAAGACTTTGCTCGCCACCCTGATCGGCTTTGCCGGCACCACCACCCTGGTGCACGCGGACGACGTGGGCCCGGACCGGGCGATGAAACTGGTGCAGGACGGTAAGATCCTGTCGTTCGAAAAGCTCAACGAAGCGGCTCTGGCCAAGCATCCCGAGGCCACCGTGGAAGACACCGAGCTGGAAGACGAATACGGCCGCCTGATCTATCAGGTCGATCTGCGCGACGCCCAGGGCCAGGAATGGGACCTGGAGCTGGACGCCACCAGTGGTGAAATCCTGCGCGAGGAGCGTGACGACTAATGCGTGTGTTACTCGGAGGGGCGGCCATGGTCGCCCTTTCCTTGGCTTGGGCGACCTCCGCCCTGGCGCTGGATGTGGATCAGGACGAGGCCCTGCGGCTGCGGCAAAGCGGGGAGGTGTTGTCGTTCCAGGCGATCCTCCGCCAGGCGGATGAGCGCTACCCCGGCGCCCGTCTGCTGGAAGCGGAGCTGGACGACGACGATGGTGAATTTATCTATGAAATCGAGCTACTGACCGGCGACGGCGTGGTCCGCGAGCTGGAAATCGACGCCCGCACCGGGCGTGTTCTCGAAGACGAAGTGGACGACTGATGCGCCTGCTGCTGGTGGAAGACACCGTCGCCCTGGCCGACCAGCTGCTGCCGCTGCTGCGCGATCACGGCTACGCGGTGGATTGGCTGGCGGACGGCCGCGACGCCCTGGTGCGTGCCCACGACGATGATTTCGACCTGGTGATTCTGGACCTGGGGCTGCCCGGCCTGGACGGCCTGGAAGTGCTGCGGCGCTGGCGGGAGCAGGGCCTGAGCATGCCGGTGCTGATTCTCACCGCCCGCGACAGCTGGGCGGAGCGCGTCGACGGCCTGCGCGCCGGCGCCGATGACTACCTCACCAAACCCTTCCACCCGGAGGAGCTGCTGCTGCGGGTGCAGGCGGTGCTGCGGCGCAGCCACGGCAGCGCCAACCAGAGCCGCCTGCGCGCCTGCGGGGTGGAGCTGGACGAAGAGCGCCAGAGCGCCTGGCTGGACCAGCAGGAGGTTGAACTGACCGGCGCGGAATTCCGCATGCTGCGTTACTTCATGCTCAACCCGGGCCGGCTGTTGTCGAAGATCGCGCTCAGCGAGCACCTCTACGACGGTGAAAGCGAGCGCGATTCCAACGTGGTGGAGGTGCACATCAACCGTCTGCGCCGCAAGCTCGGCGGCCAGGTGATCCAGACCCGGCGCGGCCAGGGCTATCTGTTCACGGGGCGCGGCTGAATGCGCTCCATCGGCGCGCGCCTGGGGGTCAGCCTGTTCGTCAGCCTGCTGCTGGCCGGCGTGCTGGTGGGGCAGGGGGCGCTCTGGTGGCTGGAGCGCGAACAGCGCCGGATCAGCGCCGGCCAGCTGCGCGACGAGGCCGCCAGCGTGCTGGCCGCCATGGTGCCCGGCCCGGACGGGCTGGTGCTGGAACAGGAAATGCTCGACCCGGCCTACCGGCGGCCGCTGTCCGGCCGCTATTTCGTGGTGCTGATCGACGGCCAGCGCTGGCGCTCCCGCTCGCTGTGGGACGCGCGCCTGCCGTTGCCGGACAACCCGGGCATGGACACCGAGCTGCTGCCCGGCCCCAACGACCAGAGCCTGCTGCGCTACCGCACCCGTTTCCGGCGCGACGGCCAGGACCTCACCGTGGTGGTGGCCCAGGACTACGCCCCGCAACAGGCCAGTTTCCGTGACACCCGAACCGCCGCCCTGCTGGCCTGGGTGGTGGTGCTGGCGGCGCTGGCTCTGGTCCAGCAATGGCTGATCCGCCGCGGCCTCAAGCCGCTCAACGCGGCGCGCCGGCAGATCGAACAGCTGCGCGGCGGCCAGCGCGCCGAGCTGGACCAGGAGGTGGCCCGGGAACTGCGCCCGCTGGTCACCGAGATCAACCGCCTGCAGCGGCACACGGAGCAGCAGCTGGACCGCTCCCGGCACGCCCTGGGCGATCTGGGGCACGCCCTCAAGACGCCGCTGGCGGTGCTGCGCAACCGCTGCGACGCGGACCTGCGCGAGCGCGCCCCGGAGCTGCACGCCCTGCTGCTGGCGCAACTGGATCAGATCGAGGCCAATGTGCGCCGCGCCCTGGGGCGCGCCCGGGTCGCCGCCGGCGCCACCGCCGCCACCCGCTTCGAGCCCGGCCAGGACCTGGAGGCGCTGGCCGACACCCTGCGCCGCGCCCACCGCAAGCCGCTCAACCTGGTGGTGCGGGGCACCGGGCTGCCGCCGCTGGCGGTGGAACGCGGCGACATGCTGGAACTGCTCGGCAATCTGCTCGACAACGCCTGCAAATGGGCTGCCGGCGAGGTACGGTTGGCACTGGCGCGGGACGGCGGCCTGTTGACGGTCACCGTGGACGACGACGGGCCCGGCATCCCGCCATCACGCCGCGAGCAGGTGCTGCAGCGCGGCCGCCGCCTGGATGAGCGGGTCGCTGGCGACGGCCTGGGGCTGGCCATCGTCAGCGACACGGTGGCCGCCTACGGCGGACAGCTGACCCTCACCGACAGCCCGCTGGGCGGTCTGCGGGTGCGGCTTGCGCTGCCGCTGCCGGACTGAATCGCGGAACTTTCCCGTCATGCGGGTCTCCACCCCTGAACGGCTGTATCAACAGGAGAAGGGAAGCATGCGCGTATTCACATCCTTGCTGGCGCTGTGCGCGCTGGCGCTCGGCAACCCGGCCATGGCGGCGGAAAAACCCGCCTTCGACGCCCGCCTCAGTGGCTACGACTACCCCCATCCGGTGCACACCCTGAAGCTGGACAGCCAGCGGCAGACGCTGGAAATGGCCTATATGGACGTGCGCCCGGAGCAGCCCAACGGCGACACCGTGCTGTTGCTGCACGGCAAGAATTTCTCCGGCGCCTATTGGCAAACCACCATCGAGCGGCTGACCGAGGAAGGCTACCGCGTGGTGGTGCCGGACCAGATCGGCTTCGGCAAATCCAGCAAGCCGGAACACTTCCAGTATTCCTTCCAGACCCTGGCCGATCACACCCGCACCTTGCTGGACACACTGAAGGTGGACAGCGCCACCGTGGTGGGCCACTCCATGGGCGGCATGCTCGCCACCCGCTTCACGCTGATGTTCCCCGAGCGCAGCGACGCCCTGGTGCTGGTCAATCCCATCGGCCTGGAAGACTGGCGCCAGGACGTGCCCTGGCAGTCCGTGGACGCCTGGTACCAGGGTGAGCTGAAAAAGAAACCCGAAGACATCAAGACCTACATGACCAAGGCGTACTTCGACGGTCAGTGGAAGGAAGAGTACGCGCCCTTGCTGACCATTCAGCAGGGCTGGCTGCGCGGCCCGGACTACCCGCGCATCGCCTGGAACTCGGCACTGCACTACGACATGATCTTCAACCAGCCGGTGGTCTACGAGTTCCCCGACGTCAAAGCGCCGACGCTGCTGATCATCGGCAACCGCGACCGCACCGCCCTGGGCCGCAATCGCGCGCCGGAAGAAAAGCAGAAAGAACTGGGGCGCTATGATCGTCTCGGCGACAAGGCCGCCGAAGCCATTCCCGACGCCAAGCTGGTGGAACTGGAAGGCATCGGCCACGTCCCCCAGTACGAGGCCTACGACGACTACATCGAAGCCCTCACCGACTTTCTGTCGGCACAGCGCTAACGGCTTTTGGGAGCGGCTGTGTGGGAGCTTGCCTTGCAAGCGAAAGGCCGGCTTTGCCGGCCGGCAGGATTCCAGAGACCTTGTTGGTACTGCTTTTAGAGAGGCCTCTGGGATCCTGCCGGGAGCTCCGCTCCCTTTCGCGGGCTAGGCCCGCTCCCACAAAGTTTGCTCCTGAACCGGGCTACGGAGTCCGCTCAGCCGGCCGCACAGCGGCCAGCATCAGCGCCACCGCCTGGTCGCTGACCGCCTCCATGTCCTGCCGGTCCACATAAATGCCGTCCAGCAACAGCCGGCACAGGCCGTGCAGCGTGGCCCAGCTGGCCTGGGCCACGCGCAGGGCGTCGGTGCCGCCGGGCAGGTGGGCGCCGATGCCGTCCGCCTGCAGCTTATCCACGTAACGCCGGAAGCAGCCGTGCGCCACCCGCGTCAGCGACTCGGTGGGGCGCCCGGTCTTCCACAGGGTGCGCCCGAACATCAGCTCGTACTGCTCCGGGTCGTCGCAGGCGAAACGCAGGTAGCCGCGCACGAATCGGCGCAGCCCCGGTTCCGGGTCGTCCGCCCGGAAGTCGGCCTCCTCCATCAACCGGTCCAGGCGGCGGAAGCCGTCCTCGGCGAGCGCGCAGAGCAGGGCGTTCTTATCGGTGAAGTGGTGGTAGGGCGCGGTGCGCGACACCCCGGCGCGTTCCGCCAGGCGCCGCAGCGACAGCCCTTCCACGCCCTGTTCGCGCAGCAGTACGGCGGCCTCGCGAAGCAGGGCGGCGTGCAGGTCTCCGTGATGGTAGCGGCCCGGTTGCGTCATGGTGGTTGCCTGTCTTTCGAAGTCACGGATGTTATCTTGACAGCGTCAACATAGCACCCTATCTTGACGGCGTCCAGATTGCAGCCAGGCGCCTGCCGCGTACAACGTCGCGCGGGCCACCCAGCCCACAAAGGAGAACACCATGGCGGCCAACGGTTATTCCCACCTGCTTTCCCCCCTGGATCTGGGGCATACCCAGCTCAAGAACCGGGTGATCATGGGGTCCATGCACACCGGCCTGGAAGACCGTTTCTGGCACTACCCGAAGCTGGCCGCCTATTTCGCCGAGCGGGCGCGGGGCGGGGTGGCCCTGTCCGTGACGGGCGGCATCAACCCCAACCGCCACGGCTGGTTCTACCCGCTGTCCGGCACCTTCAACAGCAAGCTGGATATCCGCAACCACCGCAAGATCACCGAGGCGGTGCACCGCGAAGGCGGCAAGATCGCGCTGCAGGTGCTGCACGCCGGCCGCTACAGCTACCACCCGTTCTCCCGCTCCGCCTCGGCGATCAAAAGCCCGATCAACCCGTTCAAGCCCAAGGCGATGAGCACCCGCGAAGTGCGCTCCACGGTGCAGGACTTCGCGCGCACCGCCGAGCTGGCCAAGGAAGCCGGCTACGACGGCGTGGAGATCATGGGCTCCGAGGGCTATCTGATTAATCAGTTCACCGCGCCGCGCACCAACAAGCGCAGCGACGAGTACGGCGGCAGCGCCGAAAACCGCCGCCGCTTCCCGGTGGAGATCGTCGAGGAAACCCGCCGCCGATGCGGCGAGGACTTCATCATCATGTACCGCCTCTCGGTGATTGATCTGGTGCCCGACGGCAGCACCCGCGAGGAGGTGCTGGACCTGGCCCGCGCCATCGAAAAAGCCGGCGCCGGCCTGATCAACAGCGGCATCGGCTGGCACGAAGCGCGGGTGCCCACCATCGTCACCTCGGTGCCCCGGGCGGCGTTCGCGGAAGTCACCCGCCAGGTAAAAAACGTGGTGTCGATCCCGGTGGTGGCCTCCAACCGGATCAACGATCCGGACACCGCCGAGCGCATCATCGCCAGCGGCCAGGCGGACGCGGTGTCCATGGCCCGGCCGCTGCTGGCGGACTCGGAGTTCGTCAACAAAGCCGCCGAAGGCCGCGCCGACGAGATCAACACCTGCATCGCCTGCAACCAGGCCTGCCTGGATCATACCTTCGAGCTCAAGCGCGCCTCCTGCCTGGTGAACCCGCGCGCCTGCCATGAAACCGAGCTGGTTTACCTGCGTACCGCCACGCCCAAGAAAGTGGCGGTGGTGGGCGCCGGTCCCGCCGGGCTGGCCTGCGCCACGGTGGCGGCGGAGCGCGGCCACGACGTGACCCTGTTCGACCAGGCCGGCGAGATCGGCGGTCAGTTCAACATGGCCAAGGTGATCCCCGGCAAGGAAGAGTTTCACGAGACCCTGCGCTACTTTCAAAAGCGCATCGAACGCACCGGCGTCAAGGTGGTGCTGAACCGGCGCGTGGAGAGCGACGAACTGGAGCGCGAAGGCTTCCAGGAAATCGTCATCGCCACCGGGGTGTCCCCGCGCCGGCCGGGCATCGACGGCATCGACCACGCCAAGGTGGTGTCCTACGTGGACGTGCTGCGCGGCAAGGTGCAGGTGGGCGAACGCGTGGCGATCATCGGCGCCGGCGGCATTGGCTTCGACGTGGCGGAATTCCTGGCCGAAGCGCCCCGCGACGGCGCCCAGCCGCTGCCCGAATGGCTGGCGGAATGGGGCGTGGATTTCAACGCGGACACCCGTGGCGGCCTGGTGGACAAGCACCCGGAAACCCCGGCGCGGAAAATCTACCTGTTGCAGCGCAAGGAAAGCACGCCGGGCAAGGGGCTGGGCAAAACCAGCGGCTGGGTGCACCGCGCCACGCTCAAACACCGCAATGTGGAAATGCTGGCCGGCTGCAGCTACGACCGCATCGACGACCACGGCCTGCACATTACCCAGAATGACAAACAAGGTTTGCTCCACAAACAAGGTTTGCTGGAAGTGGACCAGGTGGTGATCTGCGCCGGGCAGGAGTCCTTGCGCGAGCTGTACCAGGAAGGCGCCGCCAACCACCATCTGATCGGCGGCGCCGACCTGGCCGCCGAGCTGGACGCCAAGCGCGCTATCAAGCAAGGGTCGGAGCTTGCCGCGCGGCTGTAGCCGCACGGCAAGCTCAATGAAGAGTTAATAGTGAACAGTTAATAGCGAAACAAAAAAGGCGCGGGCTTTGCCCGCGCCTTCGTGTTTTGAAGTTAGCTATTAACTATTAACTGTTAATTGTTAACTGTCTTCATTTCAGTTCTTTTGAACTGAGGCCGAGGACGCGGCGGGCGATGATCAGCTTCTGGATCTGCTGGGTGCCTTCGAAGATGTCGAGGATCTTGGAGTCCCGCGCCCATTTTTCCAGCAGCTCGTCCTCGGTGTAGCCGATGGAGCCGGCCAGTTCCACGCATTTGAGGGTGACGTAGTTGCCCACGCGGCCGGCCTTGGCCTTGGAGATCGACGCCTCCACCGAGTTGGACTGCTTGTTGTCGGCCATCCAGGCCGCTTTCATGGCCAGCCAGTAGGCCGCTTCCCACTCCGCTTCCATGCGGTACAGCTCCGCCTCGGCGGCGCCGGCGTTGTCCACCGGCTTGCCGTAGTCGTACTCGATCGCTTCGCTGAGCAGTTCCCGAGTCCGTTCCAGCGACGCCTTGGCCACGCCCAGGGCGAAGCAGGCCACCAGTGGGCGGGTGTTGTCGAAGGTTTCCATCACGCCGCCGAAGCCCTTGGTGTCCACCTCGGGGTTGCCGAGCAGGTTCTCCTTCGGCACCCGGCAATCGTTGAAGGTGATCGCGGCGGTGTCGGAGGCGCGAATGCCGAGCTTCTTCTCCAGACGCGCCAGTTCCATGCCCGGCGTGCCCCATTCCACCACGAACGACTTGATCGCCGCGCGGCCCAGTTTGGGGTCCAGGCTGGCCCAGACCACCACGCAGTCGGCGCGCTCGCCGGAGGTGACGTAGATCTTCTCGCCGTTGAGCACATAGTGGTCGCCGTCTTCCTTGGCGGTGGTGCGGATCGCGGCCGAGTCGGAGCCGGCGCCGGGCTCGGTGATCGCCATGGCCGCCCACTTGCCCTTGAAGCGCTCCAGCTGCTCGTCGGTGGCGACCGCGGCGATGGCCGCGTTACCCAGGCCCTGGCGCGGCATGGCGAGCAGAAAGCCGGTGTCGCCGTAGCAGAATTCCAGGGCGCCCAGGCAGGTCATCATGTTGGCGCCGTTCTTCACGCCGCCGTCTTCCTGCACCTTGCCCTTGCCGGTCTGGCTGGCGCCGGCGGAGTTGGCCGGGTCGCCTTCGTTGAAGCCGTCCAGCACCGAGGCGACCATGTCCAGCTCCTTGGGGCGCTGGTGTTCGGCACGGTCGTATTTGCGGGAGATGGGCCGGAAGGTGTTCAGGGCCACCTGCCGGGCATTGTTGATCACCGGTTTGAATTTCTTCGGAATCTCGATGTTCATGCTGTCTCTTCCGTTATGGGTGCGGGCGGCGTTACAGGTGCAGGCCGCCGAAGACCACGCCGATCGCGCGCAGATCGCGATACCAGCGTTCCACCGGATATTCGTGGGTAAAGCCGTGGCCGCCCAGCAGCTGGACGCCGTCGGTGCCGATCTGCATCGCCTTGTCCTTGACCAGGGTGCGGGCCAGGTGCGTTTCGCGCTGGAAGGGTTTGCCCTGCTCGGCGCGGCACACGGCGCGGTAGGTGAGCATGCGCATGGCGTCCAGCTCGATGGCGATGTCGGCGACCATGAACGCCACCGCCTGGCGGTGGCTGATCGGCTCGCCGAACGCTTTGCGTTCGTTGCAGTAGGGCACCACGTAGTCGAGTACCGCCTGGGCGGTGCCGATGGCCAGCGCGCACCAGGCCAGGGTGCCCAGATCGATGAACTCGCGATAATTGAAATCGTCGTCGCCGAGGCGGTTGGCGTCGGGCACGCGCACCTTGTCCAGCAGCAGCGGCCGCTGACCGCTGGCACGGATGCCCATGGCCGGATCGTCGCCGGCGCTGAGGCCGTCACTGCCGCCTTCGACGATGAACACCGCCGGGCCGTCGCCGGTTTCGGCGGCGACCAGGAACAGCTCCGCTTCGGCGGCCAGCGGCACCAGGGATTTCTCGCCGCTGAGCAGCCAGTCGTCGCCGTCGCGGGTGGCGGTGGTGCGCAGCGTCATGGGATCGAACAGCGGACGCGGCTCGCACACCGCGATGGTGGCCAGGGGCGCGTCCTCACCGGCGAAGGTGGACAGGTATTTATCCTGCTGCACGGCGGAGCCCCAGCGGGTCAGGGCGTTGGCCACGCCCATCGGCGCCAGCACCGCCACCGCCTGGCCCATGTCGCCGCGCGCCAGCTCCTCGGCCACCAGCATGCTGGTCACCGTGGAGCGTTCGGCGGCGGCGCCGCCCAGGGCTTCGGGTACGGCGAAGAAATTCAGGCCCAGTTCCCGGGCCTGGCTTTGCACGTCGTCGCTGGTGCGTTGCTCGGCGTCCGACTGTTCCGCGTTTTCGCGCAGCACCTCGGCGGCGAAGGCCCGCACGCTGTCGCGGATCATCTGCTGCTCGTCGGTGATGCCCAGGTCGAACAGGCCGGTGGTGTGCCCCGGCGCGTCGAGACGCTGCGGCTTGTCGGACGGATTGTTGGATTTAAACGCGCGGGCGCTGGTGGTGATCACCTGGAAGCCGCCCTTGGTGAGGCGGTAGGCAAGCCGCTCCGCGGTGTGGCGCATACCCAGGCGGTCGAGCATCGATGAGCCGGCCAGCCGGTTCAGCGCGCTCAGGGCAAAGCCGATTGCGTCTTTCGCCATGATCCCTTCCCGTTATTCAGTGGTAACGAATGAAGGTTGATTATCAGGCAGATCGGCTGAGTCTCATTGACTCCCTTGCCTTTCGCGCACGGCGACGCGGCCACCGGCTGTTTCTACGGCCAACTTTCAACGCCAACAAAAAAGGGCCGGCGGATGCCGGCCCTTTTTGGGTTGAAGAGAACGCTGGACGACTTAGTCGTTGTCGTACTGCGCTTCTTCGGTGGTCGCTTTCATGATCGCTTCCACGCGGCGGTTCTGAGCGCGGCCGTCGCGAGTGCTGTTATCAGCAATCGGCTTGGCTTCGCCGTAACCTTCGGTGGTGATCCGGCTCTCGTCGATGCCGAACTCTTCAACCATGACACGCTTCACCGCATCCGCACGCTTCTCGGAAAGCTGCTTGTTGTAAGCAGCGGAACCGGTGCTGTCGGTGTGGCCTTCAAGCACCAGGTCAGCGGACGGATACTGGTACATCTGATCGCTCAGGCTTTCCAGTTCCGGGTAGGAGGTTTCGCGCACTTCCGCTTTGTCGAGACCAAACTCAACATACAGGGTTTCGCGCACGTCCTTGGTCAGGTATTCCTGACAACCTTTGTCGTCAACCTTGGCGCGTGCCGGCGTATCCGGGCACTCGTCCTTGCTGTTCACGACGCCGTCGCCGTCGTCATCCAGCTCACAGCCCTGAGCGTCAACACTGGCGCCCGCGGGAGTGCCGGGGCAGCGGTCGTTGGAATCCGGTACACCGTCGTTGTCGCTGTCGGTGGCGGTTTCGGTAACCGGCTCGGGTTCCGGCTCTTCGTCATACTGAGCGCCGACCAGAACGTTCAGAGCGGCGTAGACCTGGCCGTCCCAGCGTTCGGTGCGGAAGCTGTACGTCGGGCGTGCACCAACGTCGATCAGGAAGTTGTCGGCGAGCGCGGTCTGAACACCGAACTCCATGCCGCCAATGGTTTCCTTGAAGTCTTGATCGTTCTCAGCGTTGAACTCGGTGCGGGTTTCACCGGCGCCGAGACCCACGTAGGTTTCGATCGGGCCGTCGCCGTTGAAGTGACGACGCAGGCTGGCGAAGTTGTTGCGCAGGTATACCTCACCATCGCTGGTGGACATGTTATTGCGCTCATACCAGGCCTGTACGGACCAGTTTTCGCTGAAGCGATAACCGATCTGGGCGCCGGGCATGGTGACGGTGTCGTTTTCGAAAGCGTTATCGGCCAGATAGCCGTCACCTTCGTAGTGATCACCGATATCCAGCCAGCTCTGACCGATGTGACCACCCAGGTAGAAATAACGATCCGGAATGGTGTCCTCAGCAACGGCCGTGCTAGCAACGGCTAACGATGCGCAAGCAATGCTGGATGCGAGAAAGCGTTTGGCGTCCATAGCTCCTTCCTTGTTTTTTAGTAGGCAGAAATTCAGCATCCGCAGTTTTGCTCCCTGAGACCTAACTGTAAATGCCAGTAAGGAGTTTAATAAACAAATTTACAAAGGGGCGGCAAGAAAGGTGTGAAAAAGAATAATTTTTGTAAAAAATAGGTTTTTATTGTGAGTGGGGTGTGATGATTAAGTGTTAAGCGGGGCGGTCGGAGTGGCGATGCTCGTTACGGCTTTGATACAACGCGTAATCGGCCTCATTGAGAAGGGCGTTGAGCCGGCGGCCGCTGTTCTCGGTGCTGGCCGCGCCGATACGGATTTCAAAGCCCGCCAGGCCTTCGTCGGTCTGCACCTGGATGCTGGCGGTGAGCGAACGCAACCCTTCCGCCATGTGCAAGGCGTCGTTGAAATCGGTGTGCGGCAATACCAGCAGAAACTGCGCACCGTCGATGCGGCCGAACAGATCGCTTTCGCGGATTTTATCGCGAATGCGTTCAGAAAAAATCCGTAATAGCCGGTCGCCGGTATGACGTCCGTACCGATCGGCGATATCCACGAAATCGACGATGTCCACCAATAAAATCGATACCGGATGATCGTGGCGCTGGCTGAGCGACAATTCCCGCTCGAGCATGCTCATAAGATGGGGGCGGTTGAACAAACCGGTGAGATGGTCTTCGCGGGCCTGCTGACGCAGCTTCCGGTTGTCGCGGGTCACCGCCGCCAGTTTCGCCAGCAGCGGATAGCACAAAGGCGGAACCAGCAGCAGGGGAATCAGCAGCGCCAGCGACAGCGCCGCCAGCCAATCCCGCTGGCCGGTGAGCAGCACGCCGACGGTGGTGATCAACAGGGAAGCCACCAGGCTGATCACGGTGAACACGGCGGTCAGGCGCAAGGCGAAAAAGCGGTCGGAATTGAGAACCGGTGTGTAGTGGCTGAAGCGACCTTCCGGTGCACTGGCCATTAACGCCCCCCACGGCTGCGGTTAAAGGGGGAAGTATCCGGTCTGGCGGGCGAGGGTGCAAGGCCTCGCGGGGTCACTGCTCCACGGAGAGCAGCTCTTCCTTGAGGTTGTCGGAGTACGGATCGTCTCCGAACCAGATCGAGAAGTAGGCCTGGGCGAAATCCTCACCCTGTTCCTCGGCCAGCTTCTCGCCGTTGAGGCGCAGCACCATGGACTGGTCTTCATCGTAGTCCAGCGTGTAGCGGTCGCCGTCGCGGGTGGTCCGGTAGTGGCTGTTAAAGGCGTCGATGCGCTCTTTCAACGCTTCGAAGGTGTCTTCGCCGACGTTGCGCTCAATCATCTTGCGCGCCGCCTTGGCGAAGGCGTCGCCGGGCACCTCCCGATTGTAGCCGAAGGCCAGACGCATGGGCGGCGCCAGCGGATCGGCGGCGCCGCAGTCGGCGCGGAACAGCGATGCCTGGCCGACGTTGAACACTTTAAGCGCCTTGACGTCGGCGCTGGAGCAGCGCGACATGTCTTCGAAGTCAGCGGCATGGGCGCCGCTTCCCAGCGCCATGGAAACCAACAAAGCAAGCGGCAGTGTCAGGGATGCTCGCGCAGCCATCGGCTGAATCCTCCTAGAATGGGAAGTTGCTGGTCCAGGCCCTGGCTGCTGTCCCAGAAGTCCTGGTGAAAAATCACTTTGCCCTGGTCATCGAAACGAAGATGGGAGACACCGATGGTGCGAACGTCCCGTTCGCTGCCGAGGATGCTGAAACGGGTCTCCATGAACCACAGCAGAAAGAAGTCTTCACCGTCTTGCCAGCGGTTCTGGATATCCAGGCTCATGTAATCAAGCCGCTCGGCGGTTTTCAGTAAGTGGGCCTTGAGCTGGTCGCGTTGGTAGACGGTGGACAAGGTATCGTTGAAGTAGATGTCCTCGGCGTAGACGTCCTCGATGTGGTTCTCGATATGGTCCGCGTCGATCGGCGAGTACAGCGCCACGAAGCGATCCACGGCCTGATCCGACACCCGGGTGCTGCCGGGCCGTTCGCGCACCGCCTGTTCATAGAGGTGGGCATAACCGGAAGGGCCGTCCGCGCGGCTGGCGCAGCCGGTGACGGCGAACAGTAACAGGACGATGAGCGGTAGCCGATTCGATTTCATGACGCCAATGTCCGCCAGCACCGGTGAATCGACCGTGAAGCCGGTTCACGGACCATTGACGGTGGGCGGCCCAAGCTCGCCGCATGAATAAATCATTCGCCGCCCTGGCGATCAACTTCGTGGGTTTTCAACTGCTCTGGTTCGTCGCCGTTTACGGTGGCGCCCATGGGTGGGGATGGGCTGCCTGGCTGGTACTGGTGGCGATGCAGGCGGGCGTGTGGGCGCTCAACCGCGCCTGGCGCGCCGACCTCGCGCTGCTCGCCGCCGGCGCCGTGGCCTGTGTGCTGTTCGAGCCGTTATGGCTGGCGCCGTCGCTGCTTGAATACGCCGACTGGTCGCGACAGTGGGTGGCCCCGGACTGGATCTGGGCACTATGGCTGGGTTTCGCGGTGAGCTTCAACTATTGCCTGGCCTGGCTGCGCCCCAAGTTGTTGCTGGCGGCGCTGTTCGGCGCCTTCGGCGGTGTATTCTCGGTAACCGTGGGAATCAACTTCGGCGCCGCCACCACCCCGCAGGGCTGGTGGCTGCTGGCCCTGAGCTACGGCGCCGTGTGGTCGATGGTGGTGCCGGCACTGGCCTATCTGGCGCGCCGTCTCGATGAGGAACGAGGTCGTTATGCCTGAAATTCTGATTTTCAGTCTGGTTCTGCTGGTGATGGTGTTCACCCTGGCCTGGGCGGTCCAGTGGACCAACGGTAATGCCGGCTACGTGGATGTGGCCTGGAGCTTCAGTACCGGACTCACCGGCCTGGCCTACTTGCTGGCCGGCGGCGGCGACCCCTTGCCGCGCCTGGCGGCCGGCGCCCTGTTGCTGCTCTGGTCGGTGCGGCTGGGCAGCCATATTTTCCGCCGCGTCACCGGCGAGGGCAGCGAGGACGGTCGCTACGCCGCCATGCGCCAACGGTTGGGCAAAGCCACCCAGCCGGTGTTCCTGGTGGTGTTCTGGCTGCAGGCGGGCCTGGCCTGGGCGTTCTCCCTGCCGTTCTGGGTGATCGGCGGCCAGCCGGACTTCCGGCCGCCGCTGGTGGTGCTGGGTGTGATCATCGGTGTGGTGTCTATCGTCGGCGAGGCGATGGCGGACCGGCAGCTGGCCCGCTTCAAGGCGCGGCCGGACAGCAAGGGCAAGACCTGCCGGGAAGGTCTGTGGCGCTATTCCCGGCACCCCAACTATTTCTTCGAGTGGCTGCACTGGTTCAGCTATCCGTTGATCGCCGTGGGCGCCGCCCTGGCCGGCTGGCTGTGGCTGTTGCCGGTGGCCATGTTCCTGTTCCTGTGGTTCGTCACCGGTATTCCGCATACCGAGAAACAGGCCCTTAAATCCCGTGGTGACGATTACCGCGAGTATCAGCGCACCACCAGTCCCTTTATTCCCTGGAGACCCGCTTCATGATCATTCGCCTGGCGGAGTCCGGCCTGGTTCCGGATTTCCTGGTACGCGGTGGCATTCGCCTTCTGTTGGGTAAACGTCTTGCCCAGGAGCAGCAGCAACAGGCCGATCCGGAGGCGCTGTTGAGGACCCTGTCCCAGGGCCCCATCGCGGTGGCCCAGGATGAGGCCAACGAACAGCATTACGAAGTGGATTCGCGCTTTTACGAGCAGGTGCTGGGCCCGCATTTGAAGTATTCCAGTGGCCTCTGGCAGGCCGGCTGCGGAAGCCTGGCGGACGCCGAGGCGGCGATGCTGGCCCTGAGCTGCGAGCGCGCCCAACTGGCCGACGGCCAGGAGATTCTTGAGCTCGGCTGTGGCTGGGGGTCGCTGACCCTGTGGATGGGCGCCCGCTACCCGGGCAGCCGCATCACCGCGGTGAGCAACTCCGCCACCCAGAAAGAATGGATCATGGCCCGCGCCGCCGAGCGCGGGCTCGACAATGTGCGCGTGATCACCGCCGACGTGACCGTGTTCCAGCCGGAACAGACCTTCGACCGGGTGGTGTCGGTGGAGATGTTCGAGCACATGCGCAACCACCGTGAGCTGATGCGGCGCGTGCACGACTGGCTTAAGCCCGGCGGCAAGCTGTTCGTGCATATTTTCTGCCATCGCAATCTGACCTATCTGTTCGAAACCGAAGGCGAAAGCAACTGGATGGGCCGCTACTTTTTCACCGGCGGCATGATGCCGTCGTATGACTGGCTGCCGCGCTGCGCGGACCGGCTGTCGCTGGAGGATCGCTGGGCGGTGAACGGCACCCATTACGGCAAAACCCTGGAAGCCTGGCTGGCACTGGCGGACCGCAAACGGCAAACGCTGATCCCGCTACTGGAAGAATGCTACGGCGCCGGGCAGGGTAAATTGTGGCTGCAACGCTGGCGGATGTTTTTCATGGCCTGCGCCGAACTGTTCAATTATGGTGATGGCGAAGAGTGGTTCGTGGGCCACTATCTGTTCCGCTGAGAAGAATGAGACTGGCATGACGCGTAAAGGTGTTCAGCACCGCCTTACCCGGGTTTTCCTGATCCAGATTCTGTTCATCAGTTTCGCCACCGTGTTCGGGGTCTGGGCCACGGCCCAGATCATCGAACAGGTGCTGGTCAAGGAAGCCCTGATCAAAGAGGCGGACCATTACTGGAGCCTTTACGACGAGGACGACGATTTCCCCCGCCCCAATACCCGCCATCTGCTCGGTTTGCTGGTGGACCCGGACACCCGGGACCCGGTGCCGGAGATGCTCGCCGAGCGGCCGGACGGCTACCAGCGCGCGCAGATCGGCGACCAGAACCCGATCGTCTACATCGAAACGCGCGGCGACGCCCGTCTATATCTGATCTTCGATGAAAAGCGGGTGTCGGTGCTGGCGTTCCTGTTCGGCATTCTGCCGCTGACCGCCGTGTTGCTGGTGATCTACCTGACGTCCTTCCTGGGCTGGCGCAAATCCCGCGCCCTGGTCTCCCCCCTGGTGCAGCTGTCGGAAACGCTGCGCCACGCCAATGTGCACGACCCGGTGGAAGCGCGCCCGGACTTCAGCCAGGTGGAGGCGGAGCCCAACAGCGAGGCGAGCATCCTGATGGCCGCCCTGGACGCCTACGCCGACCGCCTGCTGCGGTTCGTGGAGCGCGAGCGGCAATTCACCCGCGACGCCAGCCACGAACTGCGCACGCCGCTGGCGGTGTTCCGCGCCAACCTGGAGCTGCTCGCCAAGCAGGTGGGCGACCGGCCGGTGATCAGCCGCATGTCCGACACCGTGGACGACATGGAAGCGCTGGTGGAGACCCTGCTGCTGCTGGCGCGCACCGAGCAGCAGCCGATTCAGGAAGAGGACCTGGTGGTCAACGACGTGGCGGTGAACCTGCTCGACCGCCTGCAGCCGCTGGCGGAGCGCAAGCAGATTCGCCTGCAGGTGAAACAGACCGCGCTGCTGACCCTGACCGCCTCGGAAACCGTGCTCAATATCGTGTTCACCAACCTGGTCCGCAACGCCATCAACTACAGCGGTTCCGGACAGGTCACCATCGTGGTGGCGGAGGACGCGGTGCACGTGGTGGACACCGGCGCCGGCATGGACAGCGAGGAACTGGCCCGCTTTCTACAGCCGTTCGAACGGGGCAACAGCAAGGAAGGCGGCCACGGCCTGGGCCTGGCCATCGTCCAGCGGCTCTGCGAGCGGTTTGATTGGCACCTGGACGTGGCCAGCCGGCCCGGCAAGGGCACCGAGGTACGGGTACGGTTCCGCTAGCGGTTAATGCACCGGCCCGCCTTCGGCGGTGAGCGGGGGCTGCATCCGGCCCTCCGAGAGCGCCAGCGGCTCCGCGTCACACCACATCAGAATCCCCTTGGCGTTCAGCGCGTCGAGCAGCCTGTCGCGCACCTGATCGGCGCAGCTGGGCGTGTTCTCCGGCAACAGAATGGCAAACTGGTCACTGCCCAGATAGGCGGCCATGTCCTGGTGGCGAATCAGCGCCGCCAGGGAATCGGCAACCAGTTGCCGTTGCTCATCGTCGAGACGGGTGCCATGCACTTTCAGGACCATGGAGCTGAGGCCGTAAGCCTGGCCGCGCCGCCGTTCGCCGTCCAGGATGCGAAGCCAGCCGGCCTCGTCCAGCAGGCCTGTTTCCGGATCGCGGCTCTCTTCTTCGAAGAACTCGGTGACCCGCTGCTGATCGAGCCCGGCCAGATTCCACACCAGGGCGGATTCCAGCAGGCGGGCTTGGCGTTTCAAGGCGGCCTGGACGTTCTCGTGGTCCAGATCGGGCCGTGGCTCGGGATCAAGCGCGCACAGAGTGCCGAACAGCGCTCCAGTATGGTCGCGCAGCGGCATCCCTACATACGCCCGTATCGAAAGTTGATCGGTGATAGGCGCATCGCGGTAGGCTTGTTGCCGGGTGACGTCCGAGCACGCCGGCGGTCCGAGCTCGTTTACTCGGCGATGGCAGATGCTGTCATGCCAGGCCAGCATGTCCCCGCGGCTCAGGTCGTACCCTTCGCCGCAGACGTTCAGTAATAACCAGTCCTCCCCACGGCGGCGGGTCAGAAACCACATCGCCATGCCGAACCGGGACTGCAGATCGAGCAGCTTGGTATCGACGAATTCCGTGAAAGAGTGTCTTTTCCCCCAAGGCATAGTTCTTATCGCATAGCACGTGAATGGCGCCGCCATTCTGTGCCTGAGATGCCAGGTCCGCAAGGGGGGCGGACTGACATCACGCGGTGCGTGGCGCCCGGATGCTGAACCCGACGCCCGGCAGGGTTTCCAGAAGCGCGTGCTCGAACGGCTTGTCCACCGCCTTGCGCAGGTTGTAAAGGTGGCTGCGCAACGCGTCCGAATCGGGCACCAGGTCGCCCCAGAGCTCGTGCTCAAGCTGCTCGCGGCTGACCACCTTGGGGGATTCGCGCATCAGAATACGCAGAATACGGAAGGCGGTGGGGGAGAGCTTGAGAAGCTGCCCTTCGCGGCGCACTTCCTGGCGGGCCGGATCCAGCTGCAGATCCGCCACCGTGAGCAGGTTGGGCGCCACTTCGCGGCGTTCGCGGCGCACCAGCGCCTGCACGCGGGCCACCAGCTCGGGCAGCGCGAAGGGTTTGACGATGTAATCGTCACCGCCGCGGGCAAAGCCTTCCAGCTTGTCGTCCAGCTGGTCCCGGGCGGTCATGAAGATCACCGGGGTGTCCAGGGACAGTTCCTTGCGCAGATACTGACAGAAACTGTAGCCGTCCTCCCCGGGCAGCATCACGTCCAGCACCAGGATGTCATAGTGGTGCTCCTGGACCAGCGTGCGGGCCAGGGTGGTGTCGCTGGCGTAGTCCACCAGCGCGCCTTCCTGTTCCAGAAATTCGACCACGGTCTGCGCCAGTTGGCGGTGGTCTTCGACCAGTAAAACGGACAGATTTTTCACGGCATTCCCTCCTGTACCTGCGGACATAGTCCGCCCCGAAGCGTCAAGAAGCCGTCAATCATCATCACGTGATCGCGCGAAGTAGGCGCGCGCCGCCTGGTTGACCCGGGGCGCCAGGCGCAGGGAGGCGACCATGGTGGGCAGCGCCATCAGCGCGTACATGCTGTCGATCACCTTGATCACGACGCTCAGTGACCCCACCGCGCCGAGCACCACCAACACCAGGTAAAACCACACATAGTGGTGCTGATGACGGGCGCCGATAAGAAAGCCCAGGCATTTGCTGCCGTAGTACCAGAACGTGAACACGGTGCTCAGGCTCAGCACCCCGACCAGCACCGCCAGGATCACGCCGCTGTAATCCAGGAACAGGATATTGAAAGCGTTCACGGTGAGGGAGACGCCGTTCGTGTCGCCGTCGCTCCACGCCCCGCTGATCAGAATCACCAGGGCCGTGCAGGTGCACACGATCAGGGTGTCGATAATCGGACCCAGCATCGCCACCATGCCTTCGCGCACCGGTTCGCGGGTGCGGGCGGCGCCGTGGGCCATGGCCTCGGTGCCGATGCCGGCCTCGTTGGAAAACGCCGCCCGCCGGATGCCGGTGATGATCACCGCGCCCAGCACGCCGCCGGCGGCGGCCTCGCCGGTGAAGGCGTCGCGCACGATCAGGGTGAGCGCCGGCCACACCTGGTCCGCGTGCAGCACCAGCACCACCGCGGTGAGCAGCATGTAACCGGCCACCATGGCCGGCACCAGAATAGCGGTGACCCGGCCGATGCGCGGCAGCTTGCCCGCCACCACCGCGAGCACCACGGCGGCCAGCAGCAGCCCGAACAGCAGGTCGAACAGGAAGTGGTCGTCGGCGCCGGTCCAGCCGGCGGGTACGGCGATCGCCTCGCGGATGATTTCGGTGAGCTGGTTGACCTGAAAAATAGGCATGGTGCCGAGCAGGCCGGCGAGCGCGAAAAAGTACGCCAGCGGCCGCCAGCGCGGGCCGAGCGCCTCGCGGATAATGTACATGGGGCCGCCCTGAAGCTCGCCCTCGCTGTCCCGGCCCCGGTACATCACCGCCAGGGTGCAGGTGTAGAACTTGGTGGCGATGCCGAGAATCGCGCTCACCCACATCCAGAAGATCGCCCCGGGGCCGCCCACCGAGATGGCCACCGCCACGCCGGCCACATTGCCCATGCCCAGGGTGCCGGACAGGGCGGTGCTCAGCGCCTGGAAATGCGACAGCGTGCCCTCGTCCTTGCTGTCCGCCGGGCGGAACAACAGCCGCACGCCGTCAGGCAGATGCCGGTACGGCAGCAACCGGGAATAGAGCAGGAAGAAGAGGCCCCCGCCGACCAGCAGGGTGACCAGTGGCGGGCCCCACAGAAACCCCACCAGGGACCCCAGGGCGGCGTCCAGTCGTTCGAAGAAGTTATCCATGGAGAATCAGACTAGCAGGGTCGCGGCGCTACGTCAGTCGCGGTTGGTTAGTCGCGGAGCGCGCCGACGCGGGCGAAACGCTGGCGGTAATGGCTCGGCGACAGGCCGGTATGGCGCTTGAACAGCCGCGAAAAGCTGCTCACGTCCTGGTAGCCCACCTGCTCCGCCAGATGGCTGAGGTTGGTGGCGCCGCGCTCCAGCATCTTGCGCGACGCCTCGATCCGCACGCGCTGCAGGTACTGCAGGGGCGGCTCGGCCAGGGCGCTGGTGAAGCGGCGCTGCAACTGGCGCGGGCTCAGGTGCACGCGCTCGGCCAGCTCCGCCAGGGTGGCCGGCTGGGCGTAGTGCTCGTGGAGCCAGGCCTGCACCTTCTGCACCTGCTCATCCCGGTGGTAGGTCTTGGCCGGCAGGCCGGCGTACACGCTCTGCGGGTCGTTGCGCACGTCGATCACGAACGCCTTGGCCAGCTCCCGGGCCATGTCGGCGCCGCAGAAGCGCTCCACCAGCAGAATGGTCAGGTCCCGCCAGGCGGTGCCGCCGCCGGCGCAGAAAATATTGCCGTCGCGGGTGATCAGCTCGCGCTCGTCCAGGTTTACCCGCGGATAGCGCTCCCGGAACAGCTGGCTGTAGCCCCAATGGGTGGTGGCGCGGCGGCCGTCCAGCAGGCCCGCCTCGGCGAGCAGGAACGACCCGGTGCAGTTGCTGGCCAGATCGGCGCCGCCGGCGTGCAGGAAGCGCAGCCACTCCAGGGTGTCGCGTTCGGCCTGCAGCACCTGGGTGATCTCGTTGCCGATGGTGGGCACCACCACCAGGTCGCACTGGTCGACCCGCTCCAGGGCGGTGTCCACGGCGATGCGCATGCCCGCGGTGCAGCGCACCGGCTCGCCGCCACGGGACACCATCTGCACCTTGAACTGGCGGTTGAGCGGCTGCCCGTGGATGCGGTTCCAGGTCACGCCGGTGAGGTTGAGCAGATCCATCACCCCGGTCAGGGCGGACGCGAAAACGCCGTCGTAGGCGAGCACGCTGACATGGTACATCGTAGGTAGGGCCCCGCTTTGTCGTAAATCACCATGAATAAGTCATGGGCGACAATACCAGTCCGGGGCGGTCGCTGCCATCATAAGCGCCATCCTGACACAGAGCCGCGCTGGTTCTTACAGAGTCGCATATCGTCATCAGGCTCGGGAGCCTGCTTCGGCAGGCACGCTATGACGGTAATTTCGAGCCCCGCTCTCCGCGGGGCTTTTTTTTGGTTCATCGCGCTTTAGCGGGAACGCTTCCCCTCCATTTGGTGCGCAGGTCTGGGTGACGCCCTTCTGGGAACGCCGTGAACCCGTCCCTGGGGACTCC
>MDSY01079181.1_pt1 | contig 24166 bp, 21 predicted proteins | sample 811131 | NCBI WGS metagenome assembly MDSY01 (sample SAMN05326643, study PRJNA326480) | marine metagenome | isolation source: seawater | place: Atlantic Ocean: South West | collected 2010
ATTATATTTGGTAAAGAGTTCATACATTTTTCTTTGTTTCATTTTTTTACTAAAACATAAATCAAAGTTTAAAATAGGTGCTGAATAGGTATTTCCATAGGTTAGGTGATGTTCAGCATGTTGTCGTGGAGAAACAAATATAATCAACCAATTTAATGTAGTTAATTCATCGCAATGAATTAATATATTAAATAAAGATATAATCAGAATAGAAATATTAAAGGTTATTATATTTGGATGAAATAAATAAGCACCAACACAAAACGGTAATACATACATAGATTGAAATTCCATTATAGAAACTGAATTACTTATACTAGGTAAATTTGTTCTAAATTGATGATGATAATTATGAATAAACCTTAAAAAGTGTAGTTTATGTACGAGGGAATGAAATATAAAATATAAAAAATTATGTGTTACTAGTAGTGATAGTAGAGTCACATATTGAATATCAGATATATTGTTATTATAATCTATATAGTGTAAATTATACACTAAGATATAATTTAAGGGAGATATAATTAGTAAATTTATGTTGCTTGATTGAATTCCACTTATATATAAATCTAACTCATTTTTACAATATTTTTTTAAAGTATTTTTACTAATAGTAAAATCCATTACATACCCAAAAAGTATAGTTAGAGAACTTAATAAGTATGTATTAATGATTGGGTATACAATATACATTATATATATTGTATAGCATTTTTAATTTTTACTGCAAAATGTCGTAAACATTAAAGTAAGCACGCCTACTATTAGGACAACCCTCTTTATGATATGTAAGGTTATAAGTAGGTTACGGTTTTATATCTATCAGTTAATATTTGCTTGGTTTTAGATAGTGTAGCAGGAGAAGGTGGTAAGTGTATTATTTCTGGAGAAGATTTTTCACATTTTTTATTATATTTTTCTTTTTTTCTCTGTAATTTTGCTATAGCATTATCAATGTTAATGATTTTTTTGCAATAATTTTTTTTGCTAAGGAAACCTCCTCCTCCTTTTTTCGTTTTTTTGTGTGATTTGCTATGTTTTGATAAAAACTGTTTTAAACTCGCTACACCCTTAGACGTCATCATACTACAAACCAATTGCTCCTTATAACTATGACGCGGACCACCTTGGTGACTACCACGCATGGTTATAAATATTGAAATTTTTTCAAGATTCATTACATTATTTAAAACGCTGTTTGGAGTAAATGCTTTAAACCCCTTAAACGGTTTATCTTCAATGAATTCAGGATATTGTTCTGCTAATTCTTTACCCCATCCTTCTTTTTTATTCCATACTTCATTATACTGATTTAACACGGTAAGGGTTTTCTTAGTACCAGACGTTTTTATAATAAAAGTATGTTTAGTTGGTCTTTCCTGTTTATCGCCTAAAATAAAGACTGAACCCGTCCATCTACTTTCCTTAGTTTTCGTGTTTGATTTCTTAGTTTTGCCCATCTATATATATATATATATAGATAGATAGATTATCTGTAATGATATCGGATGTGTCCTTCAATGCTTAGCAAGGTGTCTAGTAATAAGGTAGGTATAAACAAAAGATTTTTTTGATAAATAAAATAAGCAGCAATGATGTATAACGCTCCATGTACAGGTCTTAGATATTGCCACCATATGGTTTGACTAAACCCTCCTTTTTCTCGCGCATTGGTAATCCAATGGTAAAATGACCCGATGCCTAAAATATAGTAAAACCATGTAAAAACAGTATAATAGGTGTTATGTTGGATAGCGGCGTATGCACCGTAAATAAAGATAAAACGTATCACAATACATAAAATATAGAGTTTTGTAATGTACTTCATGGTAGTATCTTATATATAGTCTACACAAATTGATTTAAAAAATCAAAAGAATACTCTAGATCAAAATCATGGGAGAATCAAAGTCATCCGGATCAACATCAGGCGTAAGCGTGCTAGGCGTAGTGCAAATCGTGTTTCTTATTTTGAAATTGTGCAACGTAGACCCGATTGGGGGTTGGCCTTGGTGGCAAGTAATGCTTCCGCTAGAGATTAGTACCGGTTGCATGTGTTGTTTATGTGGATGTTATATCAGTTTGGTGTGTTGCTTGAAAGATGATACTGTTTCCACACCAGGAACACAATTATCCATAGAACAGCGAGATATGTTATATAATATAACCTCGATAAAACCCGTAACCTCGGCAGTGTCGGCAGTGTCGGCAACCTCGGCAGCCTCGGCAACCTCGGCAACCTCGGCAGCCTCTGCAGCCTCTGCAACACCCGTAACCTCGGCAACCTCGGCAACCTCGGCAACCTCGGCAGCCTCTGCAGCCTCTGCAACACCCGTAACATCGGCAGCCTCGGCAGCCTCTCAGAAAGAGCAGGTGGTCTCAGGTAGAAAAAGTTCAACGACTTCTTCTCCGGAAAGTAGAGCGAGCACCGTTGAAGCCAACCATAGTTCCATTTCACCGGATGACATGGTATAATTATATAATATCAACACTCTCTTCTTGTATATATATTTTGCTTCGAAGCGTTTTTTTTATAAGATACAAAGCACTTACAGCAGAATAGTGATTGATCATTTGAAATATTTTTAATATACCACCTGTAATACCTATAATTTCGTAAAATGAATTAGAACCTTGGGTTTTAAAAATCCAATAGTTATATAATCCAGTAGTAAGCAAAGAATTGGTAAATATAAGAAACCATGTAAAATAATTTTTAAAAGCTAGTTTAGTTTCCGTATGGATGGCTAAACTAGGTATTTTGTTTTTATCTATAAAAAGATCTTCATAATATAATGGTTTGGTGGAGTTATATGTAACCAAAATAGGAAAGTTATAGTATACGATAAAAGCATCTATAAAAATAATTAAACTGTCTATAGGTATAGGTTTAGCATAAGCAATAAGATAATAGGTCCCTGGAACTAAAAGAAGCAAGGTATATCGTTTTTTATGCATACTTATGCAATTGTCTTCTTCGATTTCGTAGTCATCGGAATTGTTATCTATCGTTTGCATGCTATATATTATAAATCAAGATTATAATCATCATCATCACCCAAATCATCCGTCTTCATGTGCGATATAGTATTCTCTATCGTTAGTGTTTCCGTAGAACAATCTTGTGTCGATTGTTTTTGTTGAAGTAAGTCTTCAATACTACTATCCTCATAACTCATTTCACCAGTAGACGAAGGTTTATAGTTAGACATGTCTAATAGCACTTGAAACGAACTTGTACCATAGTAACCTTGTTGACCACACATGATATTAGCAGATACCCCAGACATTTGATCTAGTTCTCCATGTCGTGCTGCTTTCAAGAACATTTCCGGTGTTTCTTCAAATGACGCTTTTGCCAATGGTCCAATGTCGTCGGAGTTGATACCGTGGCGGAATATAGATATCATTTTAGTGGTAGCGGTCATTCGATCACATAAAAGTCCTAAATGATGTGAATTAATGTATCCATTGTCAAATACCTCTAACAATTCATTATAAATACATTGTCTAGCTGCTTCGATGCCCAATACACGCCGAACTTCTTGAATATCGTTAGTGATTGTTCTAGTTGTGTCGATGAAATCTAAAGCTAGTGTCTCCATTAAGTTAGAACCAACTGTGTCCAATACCCAGGCGTGTTCATTGACAAATTCAGTAGTATCGTTGCGTATATGATTCACTAATTTTCGTAGGATTACCTTTTTGATTTTTTTGGTACCGCGCAATATGATATTTTGTAACAATTGTTCTTGAAATGTTTTCAATAGATAAATATCGTCCATTTGATCTAAGGACTGCGTCTTAACCTTTTTTTTATTTAAGATATTAGGTCTAATCCGCAAGATCAACTCATCGTCGTTATAATCAGAGTAAATACATTTGATATCTTCTTGATGATAATGTTTTAATGCGAAATTGACATCATCCATGGTAATATTTTTATCCAACATAGTTTCTTTATCTAATTCAATGCGAATAATCCATTTACAATCATTTTCGTCATTTGTATCCATACTCAGATTCAAACATTCCTTTACCATGGTCTGAAAGGCATGATATTGCAGAATCATGGACTGATCTCGGTGAACAAGTGTATTTAAATCATCGGGATCAAAGTAGATCTGGATTTGTGATGTAATATCTGCTAATTTAGTATGTTCTAATTGAGTCATAATATGCTTTGCTTTTTCTTGATTTTGTTCTTCAAATGATTTTAAATATATCGTCATGGAAGGATTTTTTACATTGTCTGACAATGATAATATTTCTTCTATACGAGGCACACCACGAGTGACATTTGATTTACTTGCTACACCCGCAAAGTGAAACGTATTCAAGGTAAGTTGAGTAGTAGGTTCACCAATACTTTGTGCAGCAATAATTCCGCACATTTCTCCGGGATTAACAATTGCCTTTTTATAGGTAAGCACAATGGTTTCCAATAACAAGGTAATCGCTCCTTTTGTAAAATGTTGAACAAGTAATTCCCTAGGAGAAAGATGAAAGTAATACATTAACTTAAACAACAAGGTTGGTTTAAAATATTCATTGCTTTCTAGCATACTATAATAATATTCTAATTGATTGTATATCTCCAAGGGCGTAATGTCGGACATGGTCTGCGTCGTTAATTGACATTGATTTTTAATATTTAGTATGATATGCTTAAAGGCAACAGGGATATGAATACTGGTTTCATTTTGGTAATGAAACAATTGTTTCATTATCGATTCCCGGTGTTGAAGCATCAATTCAATATAGAATTTTGATTTTTCTTTTAAACTTTCATGTTCCGCTTTAAATCGTTTTAAGGTACCTTTACTGTATATGGTGGTAAAGATTTCATTTGTAGTAATATCATAAGGAATACTATAATGTGCATAAATGTCATCTATAGTCATTTTACACAATAGCAAGTGTTGATCTTCTACTTTAATAGGATCTATACCATCATCTCCATATTTAAATTGGATAATTTTACCTTTATTGTTTCGTACGGTAGCATCATAACCTACCTTTAAGTCTTCCATGGCTTTAATGAGACGCCGTTGAATATAACCTGTAGTAGAGGTTTTTACCGCCGTATCAATTAAACCTTCACGACCACCCTGCGCGTGAAAGAATAGTTCCGTGGGTTCTAGACCTTTGATAAACGAGTTTTCAACAAAACCGCGTGCTGCAGGCGAATCGTCGAATTTGGTAAAATGGGGAAGAGTGCGGTTGGAGAAACCATAAGGAATGCGTTTACCGTCCACATTTTGTTGCCCCAAACAAGAAATCATTTGAGAAATATTGATATCAGATCCTTTGGATCCAGCGTTAACCATAATAACAAAACGATTGTTTGCATCCAAACTTTCTTTACCAATCTTACCAGCTTTAGAATTGGCTTCGTTTAAGATATTATTGACTTGAGTTTCAAATTCTTCTTGATTGCTTTGACCTGTCGTATTTTCAAATATACCTAAATGGGTTTCATCTATTAGTTTTTTTACATCCTTCTTTTTATCTTGAATGACTTGCGTAATTTGAGAATTCGTATTGTCATCAGCAATTAAATCACTTATACCTACACTATACGAATGCAACTTCATAAATTCATTTACCACATTCTGTAAATAATCTATAAAATCAGATGATTGGACATGTCCTATATCATTATTAATGCGCTGTATCAAACCTGTAGATGAACCACCTAGACAACCTTTGTCTAGTTGTCCTCTTATGTATTTTCCATTTTTGATTTCCATAATATGATTTGACGTTTCTGCATTTTCCCCCGATTTAAATCGTTTTGTTTTTTTATAAATAGAGATAGGAGGAATGATTTCACTTAGTATATCAAAATTAGTCATTTCCTTTTTTTCAAATATCGTTGGGTCTATTTTGGGAACATTACTCAGCAAATTCATAACTCGACGCATGGTATACGCTTTGTTACTGCTGGTAAACAGATAGGAACCAAGTAGCGAATCTTGATAAATGCCTACAATGGAAGAGTTCGATGCCGGTGATATCAATTGATAAGGTACGGCTGCCAACTTTCGCAATTCTACTTCTGCTTGTTCATCCTGAGGCATATGCAAGTTCATTTCATCACCATCAAAATCAGCATTGTATGGTTTTGTACAACCGACATTTAAACGAAACGTATCTCCTTTTTCCATTATTTTTACAATATGACACATCATACTCATGCGGTGTAAAGTAGGTTGGCGATTAAACAGTACCGCATCGCCATCCATCATATGACGATGCACCGTATCACCTATTTCTATTTTAATAGCATTACGATCTGCGTAATTTAAGGAGATGTGTTCTCCATTTTTTTTTTGAAGTATTTTTGCTCCTGGATATTCATTTGGTCCTTTCTTTACTAAAGCAGTTAAATAGGATTTATTTCTAGTATTTACCTTTATTGGTTTAGTAATGTTCATGGCAATCTTTTTTGGTACTCCTAATTGGCGAATCGAGATATTTGGATCTGGAGTAATCACAGAACGAGCACTAAAATCTACACGCTTCCCCATTAAATTACCTCTTACACGACCGGTTTTACCATTTAAACGTTCTTTGATGGATTTCAACGCGCGTCCTGAACGTTGAGCGAATGCTGCCACACCCGGGATCTTGTTGTCAATCATGGTTGCCACAAAGTATTGTAGTACGGTGGTCCAATCATTTATAATATTTGATGCGGCATTTTGCGCTATTTTATCGTGTAATGTTTTATTTGTTTTAATGATATTGACTAATATATGCGATATATCATCTTCGCTGCGTTGTTGCGCATCATGCTTGACGGATGGACGCACGGAAGGCGGCGGAACCGCTAATACCTGGCACACCATCCACTCTGGTCTAGACCATGTAGGATTAAATCCCATGAAATCCACGTCATCATTTGAAATATTTCTAAAAATCTTAATAACCATTTCTGGGGTAATCATTTTAGTTAATTTAGATGTATCAGATACGACGGTATCTACATTAGACCATTCCGCAAATATAGTACCAAGACCCTCTTTTTTTAGTTTGTCGGGTTGTTTGCAGCCACAACCATCTTCATTACATTCACCGCAACGTTTTATTTTACTGGCTAAACTAAATATTTTATTCCATCGTTTTTCAGGTCCATCATGAAGTAAATAGGCATATTTCGTTTTACTAATAAGCAACTTGCTACACTTCAAACAAACCACACGTAAAATCTTTAAAACTGTATTTAAATATTGAATGTAAAACACGGGTCTCGCTAATTCTATATGTCCAAAATACCCAGGTGTTTTAATATAATCTAGACCATCCGTAGGACACAACAATCCTGGTTCAAGAACACCCATTCTTGGATCAAACAATCCACCAATAACAGGTTTATTATTGATATATGTGTCTCTTGAGGTTACCTCTGCTACGGAATTTTTTCTAATTTCCTCAGGAGACAAAATACTAAATTGTATACCAATAATTTTTGCTGCTTTTACATGTTCGGCCATTATTTATCTATATTATATTGACATTCTTTTATTTCAATTTTTAAAAAGAATATTGTAAATTGAAATAAAAGAATCTCAATACTCTACACACAACACCATGCCGAAAACAAGTGCTGCCGATTCAAAATACAATCTTCGCTCGAAACCAACGGATTCCTTGAAGAAAAAAGGGGATGATGATGATAATTTCCCGGAAGATGTAGAGAAATTATCACCGGAAGAATATCAAAAGCTTTTGGCGAAACTATTCCCTTCTAAATATATGCAAGATAAAGTAAATAAACAAGATGGAGAAAAAAAAGACACGGAGGAAGAAAGTGACGAGGAAGAAAGTGACGAGGAAGAAAGTGACGAGGAAGAAAGTGAGGAAAGTAGCGATGAAGAGGATGATAGAAAAACGGATAAAATCAATATTATTCTAACAATTGGCGGTGCTGAACAAGAAGATAGTGACAGCGACAGTGATTATGAAACTGTAAGTGAGGACGAAGATGACTATGATGACTATGACGACTATGAAGAGGAAGAATCCTATGAAGACTATAGTAAAAAGGAGTTGCGTTCGGAACTAAGATCGCGTGGTATAATATATAAAGGAGGATCAAAAAAAGAGATGATTGAACTACTAGAGGAAGATGATGAAATTCCCTATGAAGAATATAGTAAGGAAGACTTACGTGATACTTTGAAAATACGTGGAATCAAATGTAAAAAGGGAGCAAAAGAAAAGGAAATGATTAAACTTTTGGAACAAAATGACGCAGAAGAAGCAGTAAAAGAAGTAAATAGTATGTTTAACAAAAAGAGACCTTCTAGTGCAAAATCTTATAAAAAAAGTGGTCGCGGTCATGCCGATGCCGCCGATGCCGCCAATGCCGCCAATGCCGCCGATGCCGCTGATGCCGATGCCGCTGATGCTTTGTTGGAGATGAAACACGGAAAAAAGGAAAGTCTTTCGGACAATCATGTGTTAAAACAGTTCAAAGAGTTGGCGGAAAAATTAACAGGACAAGATCGTAAAAACAAGTTGTTGGGAAAAGCAAAAACGCATATCGAGTGCATGGAAAAGGAAGTAGAAAGAGAGAAAAAGCGTAGAGAGAAAAAGGAAAAAGAAAAGAACTGTAAAACCTTTAAAAAAATGATGAAAGGTAAAACCTTTATGGATGACAAAAAATATTTTGAAAAAATGGAATTAGAACAACAAAAAAAGGTAATTGAAGAATTTGAAAAAGTAAACGATAATTACAATCAAACCGTACCTTATCGATTTCAAGTACTACAATCCACTATACCTCATATGCATAAATATTCGGCTATTAAAAAGATCAACACATTGCGCTATATGACTCCTGGTGAAGGTGAATATTATAAACTAAAATATTGGGTGGATGGTTTTATGCGGATTCCATTTGGCGAATCAAAAAACCTTCCTTTGGTGATTGAAGACGGTATCGATAAAACACACGAATTTATGTTTCAAGCCAAACAAATACTTGACGATGCCGTATATGGATTGGATGATGCGAAAATGCAAATCATGCAAATGATAGGTCAACTAATTACCAATCCAAAATCCGTGGGTACAGCCATCGCCATTAAGGGTCCCATGGGAACCGGTAAAACTACTTTGGTACGTGAAGGGATTAGCAAAATTCTTCAACGTCCTTTTGCGTTTATTGCTCTAGGTGGCGCAACCGATAGCAGTTTTCTAGAAGGGCATTCCTATACCTACGAAGGGAGTAGTTGGGGGAAAATCGTAGATATCTTGATGCAAAGCAAGTGTATGAATCCAGTGTTCTTCTTTGATGAATTGGACAAGGTAAGTGACACACCAAAAGGAGAAGAAATCATTGGCATCTTGACACATTTGACAGACACAAGTCAAAACACACAATTTCATGACAAATACTTTTCTGAATTGGACTTTGACCTAAGTAAAGCATTGTTTATCTTTAGTTACAATGATGAAAGTAGGGTTAATCCCATTCTTCGTGATCGTATGTATCGCATTCAAACCCAAGGGTATGAAACAAAGGATAAGCAGATTATTACAAAGCAGTATATGGAACCAAAAATATATGAAAGTGTTAAAATGAATAAGGGTGATGTAGTCATAGAGGATGACACCATAAAGCATATCATTGAAAAATATACGGACGAAGAAAAAGGTGTAAGAAATTTGAAACGGTGTTTAGAAATTATTTATACAAAATTGAATTTGTATCGATTGATGAAACCAAATTCACAATTGTTTAAAGAAGAAAAATCCTTGGAAGTACAATTTCCATTTACAGTAACAACAGAGATAGTGGATAAACTTATTAAATCCACTGATAAAGTGGAAAAAACATATTTAAACTTTTATATCTAAAAAAAATATTCTTATATTTATAATGAATGATATTGATGTATTTGTAATAGCTGGCGGCAAATGTGGTAGTAGTTCGCTTAAGAAAACATTTAATAGAATGGATTTTAAAACAATAAAAGCGCATAATCCCACTTGTTTTAAAAATCAATTTGGTTATAAAGGATTTTTTGAGACTATTATAGAATCCAGTAAGAATAAAAAACTATTAATACTAGATGCTTATAGAACGCCTATAGAACGAAAAATATCTAGTTTTTTTAACAATGGCGAACAAAAAATACCTAATTTTCTTTCTATGACCACAAAAGAACTAATAGATGTATTTAACAATGAATATTTATATCATATAGAGGAAATGCATATCATTAATGAGGTATATAAACGATTACATATACCTCAAACAGTATCCTATGATTTTCATCGTAAATATTTATACCAAAGACATAAAAATTTAATTATTGTAAAATTACACTATAGTGATATTAAGAACTGGAGTAAACGTTTAACAGACATATGTAAAATGCCAATTAGAATGCAAAGTGATAATATTACTAATAATAAGAAATATTATAGTAAATATCAATCCTTTTTAGAGGAATACAAGGTACCAAAAGCATATATTAATGATACATTAATAAATGATCAGGAATTTTTAAAGTATCAGACACCTGAACAACAAAAAGCATATATAGATATGTGGTTAAAGAAATCCTATTAATTATGATCATATGTTGAGTTTGTTTCGTAAAGAAATTCAACAATGCATAAAAGAAAGATCTATACTTCATATACCTCAATTACCTTTAACGGTTGAACAAACGAACACTTTATGTGAGTTATTGAAATCAAATGTTGAAAATGACAAAGACAAGTCCTTTCTTTTATCTTTATTTACCAATCATATCGTTCCGGGTGTAGACGAAACAACTTATGTAAAAGCACAGTTTTTAAATGACATCTGTTCTAATAAGATAACATCACCTATCATCCATAAAGAAAACGCTATTTTTTTATTGGGTACCATGCAGGGCGGATACAATATACCTATACTACTCAATGAACTTAAAGATCATGAATATGGATATCACGCTTATAAAGCCTTAAGTAAAAATATATTATTATTCGATCATTTTTATGAAGTAGAAAAACAATATAAAGACGGAAATGTATACGCACAATTAGTACTAGAATCTTGGGGAGATGCACATTGGTTTAAACGTGCATCTCCCCCCCCAGATTTGGTAAAACTTACGGTATTTAAAGTGGATGGCGAGACAAATACCGATGATTTATCTCCAGCGCAAGATGCTTGGAGTAGACCCGATATTCCATTACACGCGCGCTCCATGTTGAAAACGCCGCGTCCCGGAATAATCCCCGATAAAGATTTTGAAATCGGTCCTTTACAACTAATAAAAGATTTGAAAAAACTGGGAAATCCTATTGCATATGTGGGTGATGTAGTAGGAACTGGATCCAGTCGTAAGAGTGCTACGAATAGTATCATGTGGCATTTTGGCGACACGATCCCCTATGTTCCTGGTAAAAAAAGAGGAGGTTATTGCTTAGGAGGGAAAATTGCCCCCATTTTTTACAATACCATGGAAGATAGCGGAGGTTTGCCAATCGAAATGGATGTAACTACAATGGAGACGGGTCAAGAAATAGTGCTAGATTTAAAAGAAAAAACAACCCGTGATTTTTATTCAGGTAAACTATTGTGTAAGTGGGATTATAAATCAAACAATATATTAGATAGCGTACGCGCAAACGGTCGCATTAATCTTATTATCGGAAAAACTCTTACGGATAAAGCAAAACAAACGTTAAAGGATACTTCGGCATCCGTTTTTATAGACGTGAATCCAGGTAATCTAGATAAAACATCCAAAGCATACACCCTTGCACAAAAAATGGTGGGGAAAGCATGTGGGAAAAAAGGAATTCTGCCAGGTACCTACTGCGAACCTATCGTGACTAGCGTAGGATCTCAAGATACCACCGGACCAATGACTAGAGACGAATTAAAAGATTTAGCGTGTTTAGGGTTTAGCGCTGATTTAGTCATGCAATCCTTTTGCCATACCGCCGCTTATCCTAAACCAGTGGATATTATTACACATACTACATTACCGGATTTTATTAAAAATAGAGGCGGAATAAGTCTTAAACCGGGTGATGGTATTATTCACAGTTGGTTGAATCGCATGCTTCTACCCGATACAGTTGGTACGGGCGGTGATTCTCATACACGTTTCCCTATAGGCATTTCCTTTCCAGCGGGTTCTGGTCTAGTGGCGTTTGCGGCTGCAACCGGAAAAATGCCGTTGGATATGCCGGAGTCGGTTTTAGTGCGATTTCACGGCGACATGCAACCGGGTATTACCCTTCGAGATCTAGTACACGCCATACCGTATGTAGCAAAACAACGAGGTTTATTAACCATAGGTAAGCAAAATAAGATAAATGTCTTTAATGGGAAGATTATAGAAATCGAAGGATTACCAGATTTAACATGTGAACAAGCATTTGAATTATCCGATGCTTCCGCAGAACGTTCGGCTGCTGGATGTACGATTAAACTTAACAAAGAACCTATTATTGAATATCTACAGTCGAATATTGTACTTTTGCGGTGGATGATTCGAGAAGGTTATGGTGACGTGAATTCCATAGAACGTCGCATTACACGAATGGAAGCGTGGATTAAAGATCCTGTATTGATGGAAGCAGATAAAGATGCACATTATGCAACCATTTTAGATATAAACTTGCAAGAGATTACCGAACCTATTTTATGTGTCCCCAATGATCCGGATGATGCGGTACTTTTATCAGAGGTTACTGGCGAGAAAATAGAGGAAGTGTTTATTGGTAGTTGCATGACGAATATTGGACATTTTCGTGCAACTGGAGATTTATTGCAACAAGATAATGTCCAGTTGAAAAGTAAACTATGGATAGCACCGCCCACAAAAATGGACGAGCAACAACTAAAGGATGAGGGATATTATGACATCTTTCGTAACAAAGACACGACATTAGAAATGCCTGGGTGCTCGTTGTGTATGGGCAATCAAGCGCGCGTAGAAGATAATGCAACGGTTTTATCTACTTCTACGCGTAACTTTCCAAATCGTCTAGGTAAAGGAGCAAATGTGTATTTAGCGTCGGCTGAATTGTCGGCAATTACTGCGATAGAGGGAGAAATACCAAGTGTAGCAACGTATAAAGAGTATATGCGTATGGTAGATGAAAACAAAGACAAGGTGTATCGGTATATGAATTTCCACACCATGCAAAATTATGTAAAGTAAATATATAGATGGTGAAAAAGAAATGGTTATCTTGTAAAAAAGCAATAAATACTAAAAAATTTAAAGAGTATCGGGAAAAACTAAAGAAAATACATTATCAAGATTATAAAAAGTATTGTAAACCACTGACGAAAAAAAAACACAAGTATTACTATAAGGGTTTTGATAAGGGTAATCATAAAGCATCTACATTACTTTGTAAAGAGAAATTAGATGTATTTGATGTAAATAAAAAATATAATTTACGAGAACCTAAAAATAAGCATCGAATTCCTTTATCCTATTGGAAAGACAAAACTAAAAAAATACGTCATATAAATAAATTTTACAATTCGATTGGACTATTATGCAATGATAGGGATAAAAAGACATCTAGGAAAAAAAGTAAAACTACGTAATGTGTGTCACAAATTGATACACTAAAACTACATATATACTAACAGTAAATGGATATGAACAAATATTTAGAAGGATTTATGGACAGTGAAGCAGCGGAATATCCTTTGGTGGATATGACAAGTGTCGTATGTATAGCAGAATGTATAGATCAAGGATATTCCCTTGAACAAGTAAAACTAGAAGTTAATAGTAAACAGTTATCTAATACATATACCGCAATCATGATGTCTGATTTTAGGGCAAGAGAAAAAGAAAACTTAATCAAAAAGGTTGAAACCTATAAAGGTATTTATAGATTTCAACTGTCGGAGGAGGATGATCCAGAGGAAAATATGATATATGCCGCGTTCCCTGATCCTGTAAGTGCATTTCAATTTAGTAAACACGCATAAGCATAGTTGATAGTGATTTCGTAAAACATATAGAAAAATAGAATTTCCAATATTTATTCACAGGATATGGTTTTTTTTCAGAGCGTAATTTTACACTAAGTCAGTGTTTTAAATGTTCAAAGGTCTAAAAATGAAATATCAATTAAATTGTAAAACTGTAGGCAATTATCATTATCGTGTAATGGTATTAAAGTAAACAGTAAGCTTTTAGTTATCATCGTTAAATTATAAAAATCATCTTCAGAGTATAATGTTATAAAATAATTCTTAAATAAGTCAATGATAGATTTTTGATATGTAAGATTTATTTCTTTATGTAATAAAATATTGTCATAACCAATTAAAGATTGATATAACTTAGCCCAATCATATAACCAATCACCATATATAGTAAGTTCGGAGCCCATTTTACCTCTCATATCAATAAATTTTATTTTATTGTATTCATTTATTATTATATTAGTTAAAACAGTATCTCCGTGTATTACGCTAAGTTTACCTTTTTTAGATAGTTCATAATCTTTTAGAAAAGTATTTATTTCATTAAATACTTCGTAGTTATTCTGAAATGGACTATAATCATAGGAAGCATATCTTTTATGTAATTTTTTTGAATAATTTTCATAAATATTTATAGTAGTTTCTTTATTGCATTTACACGATTGTATTCTTTTTATTGAATCCATTATTGATGTTAGCATGTCTACTGTTAATAACCCGGATACATATAAAACTGATGTAGTTAATCCGTTTATTTTTTCTATTTCATACCATGTATTAGTTTTATCGTAATTTATAAACAATGGAAACATATCTTTTATTTTATTTGGTATATTTTGATAATAGTAAATTTCACCCGATAAATCATCTGATTTTTTTTTATATATTTCTATAAAATTACTATTTAATTGATTAAAATCTCTCGGTTTTATAGTATCCATATAAAACCCTAACTCTTTTTCCATATTATCAAAACAATTAAGTGCTAAATCATCGATGTAGACATCTGCTTGAGGTTTACCAAAATAAATTTCATCATATGGAATTGAAAACTTTTCTAACGTATCAAAAGTAATTTTACCAATGTCAGTCATTAATTTACCCGTATTTCCATGATGTGAGTTCATTGTCCTTGCTGTATAAATTATTATAGTATGACCAAATGATTTTAAATATTGCAGATAATTAATATTTTTAACAATCGGTTCAACTGTAGTATAATCTCCCGTGACTTTAGGAAATGTAACTAACGTATTATCTAGATCAAAACAAATTCTCATTTCATCCAAATTATTGGATAAATTCAAACATGACTTTTTTGGAAAGTTATTATAAAAATATTTGAGTTGTAAAGGAGTACCTAAACATATATATTTTTTTTTAGGTATTTCAATGGCACGAAATACATGATTGTCGTTTAACATTTCCTTTATAACAGTAGATGTATAGAAATCCTCTTTTTGTTTACTATTATTATCAATTATACTTTGAGTATATTTGAGTAATTCTTTATAAGAAGTAAATGCATATCCTCCACAACACGAATAGTTAGACATTTTATCTTTTTCGTGGATGTTAATTATTTGCTTTTCCTCATTCATTTCGACACAAGAATGCAATGATTGTTCATTATTATCATTGAATATTAATATAGAATTTGTATAATTCCATAAACTGATAATATCCATTAAATAAAAATTATCAGCGTCTAATGATAGTATAGGTTGATCATTAAGACTTAAATGTGATAATGCAATATTCAAAGTTTCCGCTACTCCTCTAGTAGGATTTTCCAACATATGAAATCTAAAGTTAAGAGACGGAAATGTTTTACACATTAAATCCTCGAAACGATATTGTAAATATTCTTTATTATAAGGAATGTATATTATAGTATCTTTATTAATAGTAAGTGATTCAATCAACCAAAATAATAAAGGTTTTCCAAAAATTTTTATTAATGCCTTTGGTCTAGTATAGTTATGTATTTTAAATCTTGAATCAATTCCATCTAAAGGTATCACTATAATCATATATAAAATATATATATATATAAATAAATGAAAAAATATTTAGATTTATTTAGGTTTATTTTGTTATTATAAAATGTTTAAAAAACTTAACCTTTATAATTTTGCAAATACAATAGATAAACTTATAGTAAAACATGCATAAGCATACAGGATAGTGATTTCGTAAAAAATATAGAAAGTTAAGAGTTGTATATGTTATATGGATAGTTATTCTGATATAACGATTAATCCTATTATAGAAACTATGTTTAAAGGAACCGATAAAATGGACAATATCTCTTTATTGGAAAAAATAACATTAAACGCAGATAAAAATTTATTACATTGGACTTGCCCGATATGCTTTGATGAAATAACCATGGATGGAATGATAATAGCGTGTCCTTACACGTGTGGTCATTTATGTTGCTTTCATTGTTTAGAAGATGAATGTAGAATTATTAAAAAAAACAGAGGACTTCCGTCTAAAACAATTAGGTGTAGTTTATGTAGAGCACGACCTAACGGAAATTGGATACATAATTATAATATAAAAACGACACCTTTAGTTTACAAGGGTATTACATTACATATATGCGATGCAGTAGATTAATTAGATTTTTTATCTCCTTTTATATATGATAAAAAATATAGATGGTACAACATTACAGCCTTGCTCGTTTCAGCCAGTGACGGGATATCAGCGTAAAGGTTATTGTTATCATAGTAAAGAGGATGCAGGAAAGCATTTAGTATGTGCAAAAATGGATAAACGTTTTTTAAACTACACTAGGTCAAAAGGAAATGATCTTAGTGGTGTAGTGCGTCAAGGAGACAACTGGTGTTTATGTGAAGATCGTTATTATCAAGCCTATAAAGCAGGTAAAGCACCTAAAGTAATCAGAAACGCGACACACGGCAAAGTATTACACCTTTGAACATTTAAAACGCCGATTTTACACCTTTGGAAATTTAAAATGCCGACTAAAAATTAATATATATATATATATAAAATGTTTGAATATATTTTCACAATTGGTTGTTTTGATAAATTACATAAGGGTCATATAAAATTATTAGAAGGTATGCAAAAACATACTGAAAAAATTATTGTAGGATTACATGATAATAATAGTATTGAAAAACTAAAAAATATTTCTGATATTGATTCTTATGATAATCGTAAAAAAAATTTAGAAAAAATTTTTCTAATATATAAATATAATGTATTTTATTCGGGATGAAACAAAAAAAGTAATTTTTGGATGGTCTGCAAAATGCGGATGTAGTCATATAAAAATGATATATAAATATTTAACAAAAAATATTATTGATTTTGACAAAAGTCATATTGGAACATATAATCAACTTGGTTTTATAGATGATAGTTATACTATAATAATAATCATTAGAAATCCTTTTTTGAGATTGATATCTGGATTTCTTGATAAATATAGAATTAATGGTGAATTTCGAAATAAATGGGAAACTAAAAAAGTTTTAAATTTTAAAAATTTTGTTGATGAACTAGTAAATAATAGTAAATTTATCGATAAACATCATTTCACTCCTCAACTTTCGGAAAAATGGAATGATAAAATATATAGTCATAAAAATTTAATAATATATGATTTGGATAATATAGATTATAGTTTTTTAGAAAAACTATATAATAAAAAAATTCCTAAAAATATTTTAGATTATAGAGGAAATTTTAGAACAACAGAAATGAAAAACGAAAAAGTTATATTGAAAGGAAATATAAGGGTATATGAAATAGAATTAGATAAACATGAAATAGGTTCACATTATTCATATGACCTGTATTATAATAAAGATATTCAGAGAAAAGTATTATTATTCTATAAAAAGGATTTTGACTTTTTTACAAAACATGGTTTTAATTATTCAATATCTATTGTAATATAATTTTCAATTAAATATTTTTTTTCATTATTTGTTAATGATTTATAAGATGGACCCGGACATAAAACAACTATATTTTCATTTTTAAATAAATTTTGTAAATTTTCTAATATTTCAATATCATTTATGAAATAAGACATACATACATATTTTTTTTGATCTTTTTGTGGATTATCTTTAACATATATATTACTACTAAATAAATTGTCTACATTTTTAATTTCAATAATAAATTTTTTTTTTAAAGTATTTAATATTTTTTTTCAATATTATTAAACTTAATTTTATTATCAAATATATAATTCATTTTATATATATTTATATATTTTTTGATAAAAATGTATATCGATATATGAATTTTCACACCATGGAGGATTATATAAAATAACGATTAATATATATATGCAACAAAATATAAATGGAACAACATTACAACCATGTTCCTTAAAACCTATGACTGGTTTTCAACGAAAAGGGTATTGTTATGATAGTCTAGAAGATACAGGTAAACATTTGGTATGTGCAAAAATGAATAAACGTTTTTTAGATTATACTAAATCACGTGGCAATGACCTTAGTAGTGTAGTTAAAGAAGGTGATAATTGGTGTTTATGTGAAGATCGATATCATGAAGCATATAAAGCGGGTAAAGCACCAAAAATAATTAAATCTGCTACCCATAAAAAGGTACGAATAATGAAAGGAGGTAAAAAAACTAGAAAGCAAACTTTTTTATATCATCCAGATAATCCCGATAAATCGTTTGATGTGTATATTAATAAAAATCCAAAAGATACTATTCCTATTCAATATACTACTGTAAACGATGTTAAAAAAACTATACAAAAATTAGAAAAGTTATATAAAACGGGAAAATATCCCCATAAACGTATTTGGCAGGTAGCAATGATTATGAAAGTACGTTTACAAGCAATACTAAAACACCACAAAACGCGATATCCTAATGCAAAACACGTAAAACAGCGTTATCAATTGGCGAAACATTACTTAGATTTTTTATCAAAGCGCACGGAAACCGATATAAAAACAAGAAAGAAACTAGTGTTTCGTAAAAATCCATAAATTGACTTGAATGGAATAGATATCTGATATAGCAAATGTACAATGAAATGTACCATTGCCTTATGCTTATTTATGACTCTCGCGCATTCTACTTTGGCGTTTCCACAGAAAAGTCCTCTTCAACTTAAAAAATATCGTGTAAAGTATAAATTAGTAAAAAAAAACGTAAGTAGGACTGTGATTAATCGTGTAAGAATCATAAGTAGAAATCAAGAGGAAATAGTAGATCGTAGTGTTTCCTTGTTTTATGATAACATGTTGACGGATTTATTAGGTATTGCAAAATTATATAACTTAATCAATGATGAAAGTCAAAGTTATTTCTATATCGTAGGGTATGAATTTGCTTGGTTTGCCTTTAAGGTATTAAAAAACAATGTAAATGATGTAAAATTTGATATGGATACCGAAGAATCTCAAATATTATTTGAGCAATTGATTATAAATGTGATTTTGTATGTGGGTATTAAAAATATAGTATTTAAGAATATATTTCATATTATTTCCAATTAATCAAGAAAGTATCCCCCGATTTATCCCAGAAATAGCGAAAAAAAAGGGATTTGCTCAAAAAAGTCTTGAAAAAAGGGGATAAAAATATATTCATTAAGAATATATAATGTTTCTAGTAAATAAACGATGCTTTACTACTGATAGTACTAGGTTTTACATAAAAACATTTAACAAAATTTCAGAGACTGGTTTAAATTGTTTCTCAAATACTAGATACGCCATGACTAAAGATACGAATGAACATGCTATTATGCTTAGATCGCACGTATTGAAAAAATCAGATATATCAAAAAGTTGTATAGCGATAGCAAGGTGCGGTTCTGGTACTAATAATTGTAATGTAGACTTGATGACATCGTTAGGTATTCCTGTTTTTAATACGCCCGGTGCAAATGCAAATAGTGTAAAAGAATTAGTGATGTGTGCAATATTACTTTCATCAAGGAATATAGTAGAAGCAGTAAATAAAGTAAATAATGTATATAACACTACTATAGACGATATACATGATAAAATAGAACAATTAAAATTTGAATTTTTAGGTAAAGAAATAAAAGGAAAAACGATAGGTATTATAGGATTAGGGGATATAGGTAAAAAAGTAGCTGATATATCAGAATCGTTTGGAATGAATATAATTGGATATGATCCTAATCTAACACTACAAAGTGCATTGCATTTACCAAAGAATATTGAAATTGCTGATAGTATCACCAAGGTTATGGAACTGTCGGATTATATCACTATCCATGTTCCGTATAATAAAGATACAACTTATCATTTGCTTGATAATGATAGTCTCTCCGTAATGAAACAAGATGCGACTTTATTAAATTTTTCCAGAGATGAATTAATAGATACCAAATCGTTAAGTGTATTAAAAAAAAGTGGAGCGTGGAAGGGGAAGTATGTATCTGATTTTCATAATGATCATATGAAAGAGTTTAATGATAGTATAATAATTCCGCATTTAGGTGCATCTACAGTAGAAGCGGAAAGTAATTCAGCGGTTAATGCAGCAAATACATTAAAATCGTATCTTGAGATAGGCGAAATTACGAATTCAGTAAATTTTCCTAGTATTAAACCCTATGCGTGTAGTGAATTACATACTAGATTATCTATAGTAAATAATAATAAACCAGGTGTGTTAAATGGTGTAATGAATGTATTTAATAAATATACTATAAATGTTGAGCAACAATTATCAGTTTCAAATGATAGAATAGCGTATAATATTATTGATATACAACCAAAACCAAATAATTTAATGACTATTGAATCTATACTACCAGAAATTAATTTAATTAATAATGTAGTAAGAACACGTATAATTAAATAAAGTATTTAAACATAATAGTTTAGAGTTAATTATATAATGTCTGCATTTAAACAGGGATATGCTTTTGTGTTGAAATCGATTAAGAAAGACCAATCCTTAAAACCTGTAGTAGATACCCTAAAAGATAAAACGTATATTGTATCCGGATCTACACGTGGAGTAGGGTTAAATATTGCTACTAAATTAGCCGAACAAGGTGCGAACGTGGTAATCACAGGAAGAACCACAAAGCCGCATCCAAAGTTAGAGGGGACGTTGACAACCGCGAGGGATTCAATTATTCAAGCAACCCAGAAAAAGAATTCATTATCAGTGCCATGCGATATACGTGCGGGTAATTGTTTGGCGTTGCCGTGTGACATACGAAAAGAAAAGGATATTCATTATGTGATACAGCGAACGTTATATAATTTTGGATCCATAGACGGTGTGGTGTTAAACGCCAGTGCATTGTCGTTGAAAAACACCTTAGATCAAACAAAAAAAGAGATAGATTTGATGTCATCGGTCAACATTAATGGAACGTATTTGTTTGGACAAGCCGCATTACGAAAAATGACTACGGGGCATATGATTATTGTAGCCCCGCCGATTGACATGTTGTATACAGATGATTGGTGGGTAAACCATATGTATTATTCCATGTCGAAGTTTAACATGTCGTTGATGGCAAAATTCTGGAACAAAGAATTTCCGGATGTAGCGGTAAATACGCTTTGGCCGCGCACTACTTTGGATACTGCACCGGTTCGTAATATACTTGGTGGACAAGAGATGGTAAATATATCAAGAAAACCAGATATTATGGGTGAGGCGGCCATGCGTATATTTAAGACGGATCCTAGTAAGTGTCAAGGTAAACAGTATATAGATGATGAAGTATTGGCGAGTTTGGATATGGATGTAGAACAATATCGTATCAATAAGAGTGTTAAAGAAAAGGAGTTGATGCCAGATTTTTTTTGTTAAAACGGTATAAATATAATGTGTATACTAATATAGATGAGAACCTTATCTTCTTTATTAGTACAAAATTTTCAGGCAAATATAAAGGCACATGCATTGGCTAGAAAGGTGAATGGGGGTTGGCAGTGGACTACACGCGAAACGCTTTTACACAATGTGTATTATTGTCGTGAGATATTAAAGCAAGAAAATATCAATCGAGGCGATCGTGTTGCTTATAAGGGTGACAATTCTGTAGAATGGGTATCATGGAATGTGGCGTGTAATTCTCTTGGCGCCGTATGGGTTCCAATGTATGCAAATCAAAACATGGATTATTGCAATCATGTTCTAGAAGATAGTGGTGCTTCTGTATGTATCACGGATGATATAAGTCAGAATTTTTTAAGTACAAAGACTATGACGAACAGTATTGTAGAAGTTCCGGAAGCATGTAACACTATAGACTTTGTGGATAATGATATAGCGACGTTGATATATACATCGGGAACAACCGGATCACCGAAAGGTGTAATGTTATCCAATGAGAATATACTATCCAATATAGATACAATACAAAATCGTTTCCATGACATGCAAGCGACTTTATCTTTGAATATATTACCTTGGGCGCATATTTATTCGCAGACGTGTGAGTTGTATTATAATTTATTGAATGACAATCGTATCGCAATTGCATCAAGTAGAGAGAATTTTATCAAGGAATGTGGTGAAATACAGCCTGAATCTTTGTATATTGTACCACGAGTATTGGAAATGGTAAAATCTAAATTGGATATTATAGATATTCCTTACGTAAGAACACTAATACCATTTGCATTACACAGGATTTTTGGTAGTAGATTACAGGTTATTTTTACGGGTGGTGCTAAATTACAACCAGAAACACGCGATTTTTTTAAAGCACAAAATATATTGATATGTGAAGGATATGGATCAACCGAATTGTCTCCCATGGTTTGCGTCAATCATATGAATGATCCGCGTAATGAAGAGAGTATAGGCAAATTATTAGATGGTATTGTAGGTGAAATTGTAGACGGCGAATTACAGATAGCAGGACCAAATGTCATGCAAGGGTATTGGGGTCAGGCGGAAGCAACCGAAAAGGTATTGGTAGAACGAGAGGGGAAAACATGGTATAAAACGGGAGATGCAGCGAGACTAGAGGATGGATATGTGTATTATGAAGGAAGGATAGGAGATAATTATAAATTGAGTAATGGAAAATTTGTGAATGTAGATGCGGTGGAGGCAGTAGTAAAAAAGCATATAAAAGGAATGGTTGTAGTATTTGGCGAGAATAAGGACTATAATGAGTTGATAACGGATCAAAAAGCGGTTACCCCGGGTGCATTACGTATGATAAATAATCAGTTGGAGAGTTATTTAAAAATCAAACAAGTGCATTATTTGCCGACGGAAGAATGGGCGCATTATTTAACGCCGAAGATGAGTATAAAGCGTAAAGTGTTACTAACAAATAAGGTTATAAAATGATATTTATTTTCTATAGAAATAAATATAATTATGACAAGAGTATTGAAAAACATAGTCAACGGCAACCGGTTAGCAACTAAACAGTATAAAGACATAGCAAATGTATTAACCGGTCAAATAAATCATAAAGTTCCCGTTACTTCTACAAATGAATTGATACCTTTTATAGAGTCTATTAATGCTGTTCCGAAAAGTGGATTACACAATCCATTTAAACAACCGGAAAGATACCAAATGTTAGGTCGTGTGTGTTTTAATACGGCACACGCATTACACGAAAAAGAGATACAACAACAAATAATAGATGAAATCATTACGGTAACAGGAAAAACCGAGCAGCAAGCTCAAGGCGAATTACAAGTAACAAGAGCCTTTTTAGAAAACTTTTCTGGTGATCAAGTAAGATTTTTAGCAAAAGGGTTTACGACGCCAGGAGATCATTTAGGTCAAATGGCGAATGGATTTCGTTGGCCGTATGGAAGTGTAGCTATAATATCACCTTTTAATTTTCCCCTAGAAATACCATTGTTGCAACTCATGGGTGCTCTTTTTATGGGCAATAAACCGCTTTTAAAAGTGGACTCTAGAGTCTCTTTAGTCATGGATACCATTCTTACACTACTGCACGCAAATGGATTACCAGAAGAAGACGTAGATGTCATACATTGTGATGGCGAAATCATGCACACAGTATTAGTTGACTCGCAGTTAAGAATGACACAATTTACCGGATCTAGTAAGGTAGCTGAGTTATTATCCAAACAATTAAGTGGTAAAATAAGAATAGAAGGTGGAGGGTTTGATTGGAAAATCATAGGAAACTGTAAAGGGTTAGATCACGATACG
>MDSY01085471.1_pt1 | contig 24160 bp, 10 predicted proteins | sample 811131 | NCBI WGS metagenome assembly MDSY01 (sample SAMN05326643, study PRJNA326480) | marine metagenome | isolation source: seawater | place: Atlantic Ocean: South West | collected 2010
AGAGTTGAAAGGAGAGTGGGTCATTGTTAGGGTTGCTTATCGTCTCGATCGTGAATCCACTCTCAAAACCAATTATGGTTCCATCGAGAATGAAATTTCGGATATCAATAAGAATGAGTTAACCCATCTTGATGTTGCGAATGCCGTTATTAAGATTCGAAATCAAAAGCTGCCAAATCCAAATGTGCTAGGGAATGCAGGCTCTTTCTTTAAAAATCCGATTGTAAAAGAAGCGGATTTTAACAGCCTTAAAGAGGGATATCCGGACATGCCTCACTATATCCTTGAAGGCGGGTTAGTAAAGCTAGCGGCTGGATGGCTTATTGAAACCTCCGGTTGGAAAGGGCACCATCGAGGCACCCATGGCGTGCACGAACACCAAGCACTTGTTTTGGTTAATCACGGTGGTGCGACTGGACAAGAAATTTGGTCTTTGGCACAAGATATTATGTTGTCCGTGAAAGAAAAATACAGCATTCAACTAGAGCCAGAAGTGAATCAAATTTCGATGGCTACGACTTGACAACCCTAATCTAATAGTGAACGCAAGGAGGGGATGATTTGGGGGATGATTTTCTTGCAATGTTCCACATGTATTTTAGAGACAATTCATGAGATCCACCAGATGACATAAGCCCTAATTTACTGAGAGTTATATCATAGCTGTAGCCGATATGCCAAATGTTGTCACCAAATCCAAAGATGAAACTTAAGGCATCGACATCTATAGATTCATCAGCGGCTTTCTGCATCAAAGGAATTCCTCGATACCAAACACCAATGGTCATTAAATCCAAATCATAATAGGTGCCTATGTCGAATTGGTCAATGTTTCCTTGCTTTGTGTAGTTGAATGCAACAACGATGTCTTTTGCATACTTGGATTTGGGTCCACGTATTAGAGGGATTCGACCGCCACCATGCGCACAAAATCTTACATCTAACCTTTCGATGTAGTCATAACTCAGACTTGAGTTAGGTTTGTTTAAATGATCAGCGGAAGCACCAAACCAAAATCCACGACTCACGACAAGCACTCCAGTCCCCAAATCTTGGTATTGTTTTCCAGTCATCAGACCACTTTCAAGAGTTGTAGTTGCATCTTGTCGAAGAAGTTGATCCATGAATGTCAGGTCTGACAAGTTTACAGACCTACTCACAAACCCAGCCTGTAAAGCCGGACGCACGAAGGTGCGCGGGCCAATTTTAAATTCATATGCGTATTGCAAAGCGATGCGGGAAGACCGGAGAGCTCCTGCCCCCGCTTCTTCATGACTCACAAGAACACCGATTCCACCGCTTTTATTAAACAGAGGTCTGTCAAAAGCGAAGTGGAAGCCGGTATAGGCTTGTGGTAAATTGGCCCATTGGGATCGGTAAAGGCTCACAGCCCTTGCCTGCTCAGCAGCTCCAGCATACCCCGGATTGATAGATGTTGGTGCTGCATTGAATTGCGTGAAATGCAGATCTTGTGCAGATGCAGTTGATGTGTATAACGCAAATTGCAATACTGTGACAGTCGTTAACAACGCTTTTACAGATCGGGAGTTAATGTACAGATTCATAACTTCTTTTACGGTTGCGTAATCTCAAAGGTTACGTCAGGATTCGATTATTTAGAGATGAGCGTCACAGTACCTGTATTTTCTAATATCGTGCCATCACTGAGATTTGCCATCGCCTTGTATGCATAGACATCCTGAGAAGCGAGTTCTCCAAAGACATACCCATCCCAACCAACATTGATGTCAGAAGAGTGAAAAATTTGTTCGCCATACTTGTTGAAAACAAAGATTTCAAACTCGACAACTCCTCCATGCAATGGCCTGAAGACATCGTTGTTGTGAGCTTGTAAATCATAGGATCCTCCATTTCCCCCTCCATGTACAGGAGTAAATGCAGTTGGGAAAACGAGTAAGCCTCCATCTTTAGCTGTTACTGCATTTTCAAACGAGAATGTGCTTGCGCATCCCCACTCATTGTTGGCTGTTAATGTAACATTGTAGTTTCCAGGGACCGTATACTCATACGTAGGGTGCTCTTCAACAGAGGTTTCGCCATTCCCGAAGTACCAAACAAACTCATCTGCATCCGCAGACAAATTGTAAAAATCAATAGGCTCGCCTGGTGCAAATACTTCTGTAGGGAAGTGACTGAAGTTAGATTGAGCGAGTGGAAAAACAGTGACCGCTGCATAGTGAGTCTCATTGATGAGCTCACCATCATAACTCATCGCTTCGAGGGTAATGTCATAGGTTCCCGCTTGGGTAAATGTATGTGTTGCATGTTCAGACAATGAAGATGTTCCATCTCCAAAATGCCATTTAAAATTATGTGCGTACTGAGACAGGTTTGTAAAGTCTAAAGTGTATGGAGCACATCCTTCACCATTTCCTGCAAAGCTGAGTACAGGCGTTGGTGTGATAATTGTAATCATTTCTTCGGCAGTGTCAGCACAATAGTCATTGCTAAGAGCCACTGAGATAGAGAATACTCCCCAAGTTTCATAGGTGTGTGTCCCTGGACTTTCATTTGTGCTGATGTTTCCATCACCAAAATTCCACAGGGTTGTGCTAGAAGATCCAGAAGTAGAAATTTCTTCTATTTCTATCGTTGAATTGGGAAATGTTTGTGTGATTGGTGTGGCACTGAAGTCGATAACAGGTGAGACATACACGTCGATTTCACTTGTTGTGCTGTTGCTACATCCATGTTCAGATGTGATGGTTAACTCAACATCAAACGTGGTGTCCTCTCCTGTGATGTCAGTAGAAAAGATGTGAGAGGGATTTAATTCAGTGCTCATGAGTCCATCTCCAAAGGACCATGCGCATGTTGTATTTGGCGAGCTTTCATTTGTAAACCCAACTTCAAAAGGAGAACAATCAGCTTGAGGCGAAAAGAATTGCGCGAACATTTCAGGATAAACCATGGTCTCAACTGATGTCGTGTCATTGCATCCATTTTCCGCAATTGCGATCAGTTCTACTGCAAAAGTTTGTAGGTCATCAGATGTGTTTTCAAAGGTGTGAACAGGCTCAAAGTCATTGCTGAAACTTTCTTCAGTAAAAGTCCAGGCATATTCAGAAGCATTTTCTGAGTAGTTTGTGAAAATTGTGTTTAATGGAGCGCATCCATCGCCTGACGAGGTCGCAGATGCCAAGGCGCTTTTCAACACGGATATTTCTAAACTGTCTGATGCAAGACAACCTAGAGGGCTTGTCGCGGTTGCTGAAACTGAAAATACGATGGTGTTGGCTTCCCCATTCTCGTTGTAGTATGTATGATCATTATTTAAGTCGTGAGAGATTTGGGCATCCCCGAAATCCCACAAAACAGAAGCGTCATCATTTGTTTGGGCTTCAAAATGAATGAGAGTGGGAGAACACCCTTCAGTATTGTCAGCAAATGCAGTCATCTCAGGAATTGACTCAACATATGTAGTCGAGTTGAAAATTGAGCTACAAAATTCAGTACTGATGATGAGGCCCACATGATGCACTCCAGCAGAATTGTATGTGTAATTGGGGTTTTGTTCGAATGTGATGTCCTCATTTCCGAAAGTCCAGACCCACTCGACAATTTCATCTTCACCGAATGTTTCAGATTCATCGGTAAATTCACTCGTTGTTCCATGACAAACATCTTCAACAGAGAAGTTCACTTGAGGGATTTCATACACATTAACGGAATCGGATATTTCTGTGGAACACCCATTGGCAGAGCTCACTTCCAATTGTAGTTCGTGGGTTCCAGGTATGTTAAACAAAAGCTCTGGAGTCGAGCTGCCATTGTGTGAATATGGTGCCATGTTAAAAGTCCATTGGTAATTTTCACCGTCACCATACTCCTCAACAGCGGTGGCATAAAAACTTCCACAACCTTCAGATTGGCTGAAAGACATATTTGCATTGGGAGTTGCAAGTGCAGTGACTACTTCTGTAGAGATATTGCTACAACCCATTGCTGATGTTACGGTGAGAGTCACATCTAAATAAGCATCTTGATTGGAGCTGGGGTTAGTGAAAACATGTGTTGGGTTTTCATCCTCACTGACTTCACCATCTCCAAAGTTCCAGTTATATAATTCATTTTCAGACCCTTCATTTGTGAATGTGGCACTAAAAGGGGAGCATGTAGCTGGGGGTGCGCTAAACTGAGAATGTACTTCTGGAAAAACATTGATGTCTAGGACCTGAACATCGAGACATCCACCATCTCCAATCACTGTTAAGCTGATTTCGTGTGTGTTTGTTTCTTCTCCGTGATTTTCATACGAATACTGAAAAGTTTCATCAGTCGCTTCTGATGAGCTGTTGCCATCCCCATAGTTCCAGATGAGATCTACGGCATGTGAGCTGTTTTCCAGAACATTGACAACCAATGGGGAACAACCTTCAGAAATATCTGTCATAAAATGAGCTACAGGCTGGGGATTGAGAGTGATTGGTGTCGAAAAAACTCCAATACATCCATACCCAGACACGCCCTGTGCGGTGAGTGTATAAGTTTCCGTGTTGCTGCTCTCGTTGGTATAAACATGTGTCGCCATTTGGGAATTGGAGTCGATCGATTCGTCTCCAAAACTCCAGGTAATTTGAGAAGCATTTTCTATTTCAGGAGTTTGAACCATCAAGGGAGAACAACCTTCATTCTGAGCAAGTGTAACGTCAAAGATGAATTCAGGGAAAGCATGAATGACATATGCAATGCTGTCATTGCATCCATTTTCAGAAAGTGCAATCATTTCAACCGGAAAAGATGAGAGGCTATCTGAAGTGTTTTCAAAGGTGTGAAAGGGCTCAAATTCATTGCTAACTTGGCCATCAGAAAAATTCCATGAAAATGATGTTGCATTTTCTGATTCGTTTGTAAACGATGTGTTCAAAGGGGCACAACCATCAGCGGATGAACTAAAAGCTGCAACAGAACTTTTCTTAGCCGAGATTTCTAGAGTTTGCAACGCGTTACAACCTGACATGTTGGTTGCGGTTGCGGTTGCAAAAAATTGAGTCACATTGGCTTCAATACTCTCGTTGCTGTATGTGTGATTTATGTTGGAGTTGAGGGTGCTTTGATTGTCGCCAAAATCCCATTCGATGGTTGAATTTTCATCACTTGCAGCTTCAAAGCTTACGGTGAGTGGTGCGCATCCTGAAGTGATGTCTGAAGAAGCAGAAATGGCAGGATTTTCGTGAACGGTTGCTACATGAGAGGTGGAGTTCGTGCAGTGGGGCGTGCTCATTTCTAACGTAACGACATATTCCCCCGGTGTGGCGAAGTTGTGCTGCGGATTGTTCTCCTCAGAAATCTCACCATCTCCGAAAGACCACATCACATCAATTTGCGTGCTGTTTTGAGAGTTGAATGTTGTGTTGGTAAAAGAACTCGTGTTTCCTTCGCATACGGAGTCTACAGTGAAATCTGCATTTGGACTATCAAAAACAGTTACGATTTCGCTAGAAGTATTGACGCAACCGAATGCTCCAGTTGCTTCTAGTTGAATGGTATGTATTCCTGGGCTGTCGAAAACAATTTCAGGTGTTGTTGGTCCAGAGAATGTAAAAGGTGGTGCGCTAAACGTCCATTCGTATTCGATGGCTTCCCCGATTAACTCTTCCGCTATGGTAACAAGTGTTCCGCAAGCTTCTTCCTCGGACAAAGAAACAATAGCGTCTGGAGTAGGTGCGACAGAGACGTCAAACCTTGCTGTATCGCTGCAAGATTCTGGCATTCCCTCCATGGATACGATTCCGAATACTTCATAAGATCCAGGATCGTTAAATGTTAAAGTTAAATTCGGTGAAGCCCCGGGATACCACGTTCCCTGTCCACCGTTAAAGTTCCACAAGTATTCGTCGCCCTGTGTCTCATCATGTATTAATGTAGCAGGGAAGCCTTGACATACATGGTCGGGGCCATTTAACGCACTTGAAAGTGGTGCTCGTTTTATCAACTCTCCATAAACGGAACACCCTTCAGTACTCGTAAAAACAATGGAATATTCCGCGTAATTGTCCGCGTAAATATGTGAAATCGTTTCATCAGTGAACCACGATACAAAGGACTCGTTGGCCGATCCATCACCCCAATCGACAGTTAAGCCTGTCCAATTGTGTGAAGTTTCGATGTCCAGCGTGAATTCCCCGTTGCTACAGTTGTACCAAACAGGAGTAGATGTTGCAATCTCATTGGATCCGATAAGGTCGTAGCATTGAGCGTTAACATCTGTTAATGAAGAGGTTAAAGCCAATGTCAACATGAAGAGAGAAGCCGACAAGTTAAATATTTTAGAGCTATTCATGCTCTTTGATACGGCTTTAACGAACTGTAGGTTACGTTTTATCTCAAAAAAACCTTTCAGGTGAGAAACAAGTTAGTGTGGATTTCTAAATTTCGGGTTTTGAATAAACGTCGTGTCTGTAAGTGTATGTAAGAATGCGACAAGCGCTTCTTTTTGTTGGGGAGCTAGCTGCAGTCCCCCTGTTGTGTATTTCATAAAAGTGTCAATTGTAGAAGAACTCACACCTCCGCTGTTATAATGTTCAACAACTTCGTCTAAAGAGTTAAACCTGCCATCATGCATGTATGGTGCGCTTAAAGCAACATTTCTTAGTGTTGGGGTTTTAAAAAGCCCAGAGTCGAGAGCAAATCCAGTTACGTTCACCCTTCCAGGGTCTGTCTCAAAGCTCGGGTCTAAGCCATTGTTATGAAACAGGTAGTCAGAGAACTGAAGTCCTGCTTCACCATGGCAATGAAAACAATCAGCACCAAACTCACCCCCTGGGCTTACTTCAGGGTCTCCTCCTTCTTTGAGAAACAACTGATAGCCAAGGTATTCTAAATCACTTAAATCTGTTTCACCACGTCTCCACTTGTCAAACTTGCTGTCGGCGCTAATCATAGTTCTTACAAATTGAGCAATTGCCTTTACAGCCAAATCTTCAGAAATCATTTCTGTCCCAAATGCATCAAAAAACATTTGAGGGTAATCAAGGGTGCCAAAATCATCATTCATTAACCGATCTACGACCACTTCCCAAGCGACATTCATTTCAAGAGGGTGCTCAATGGGTTCTCGGATTTGCTCCTCTAAAGTCATTGCTCTGCCATCCCAAAAGAAGGATGAAGACCAGCCAAGGTTAACAATTACAGAGGCATTTCGATTTCCTGTCAAGCCATTCACGCCAAAGCTGAATTGGTTGGGGTCTGAAAAATTAGAGGATGGAGCATGGCAGCTTCCACATGAGATAGAATGATCTAGTGAAAGTGATGTTTCCCAGAACAGCAGACGGCCTAATTGAATCCCTTCTTCTGTCATTTGATTGTCAGCAGGGATGTCCATGGGAGGGAAGAAGGCTGGGATTTCGATTGTGTATGAAGTTGGTTCCCAAGCAGGGTTTTTCCCGCAATCACAACCTGAAGCAATGGCAATAAAAATCAACAATCCACTGAATGTTCTCACAGACAGTCTATTGGACATCATTGAGTTACTCTTTTAAAGTCCATGATGTCGTCAGGTTGTCCATAAACATAATCGCCATAGGCACTTCACCCATCGAATGGCCCACTTGACTTAAGTCAATATCCCCCGAGCTCCCTTCAAGTGCGCGTCCAAGATCTAAATCTAAATCGAATTCAAGATCATCATTCTTGTGGAAGGTAAACTCATTGGTTTCTATCACGACTGTTCTGTACAGAGGGTCTGATGCGGGATGGAGTGCGAAAGGAACCGCGATAGGACCATCTTCTTCCGCAGCCAGTTTACCTTCAAACTTCACAAAAAAGTAGCTGTTGTGCATGTCCCATCGCATTCCAGCAGAACCTGTAAAGCTGAGAGGATGATTGTTCGCATAGGATGTGGGGTCAATGCCTTGATTTAATTCAGAAGGTACACCTACGTTAAATTTAAGAGCGTCAAACGAATCAGAACCACGTAATTTTTTTGCGCAAAAATCTCCAACAGCACTTGATGAAAATGGGAGAAAGTCGAGTCTTGAGATTGAAGATGAGTTGATCCATTCACCCTGGATTGTTCTCAGTGAAATGTTGCTCACGTAACAATAAAGTTTTTCCGGTCTTACTTGTCGATTTAAAAAATCAGGTACCGTATCACCAATCGACAATTCTACACCATGCCAAGTTAGTCTCGTGTTCAGGTTCAGCGTTCCCTTTTCCTCTTGTTCTTTACAACCCGAAGTAAGAAAGAAGGTAAAAACGGTGAATGCGCCTAATGCGATGTTTGTAAGTGTCCTCATGTTCATATAAAGACAAATATCAAAAGAAGTTGCACTATTTAATGCGATTAATCTCAGAAAAAGTTGTAAATTAAAGAGCTGAATATGGAATCAACATCTAAAAACTTTGAAGTAGTTAGGGCTTCGGCAGGCTCAGGAAAAACCTATCGCCTCGTTTTAAGGTATTTAGAATGTGCTTTAGCGTATGGAGATCAAAAAGCATTCAGTCGAATTCTTGCGCTCACCTTCACGAACAAAGCTGCGGCTGAAATGAAGGACAGGATTTTAGAAGATCTAAAAAACTTAGCCGATGGTGGGGGAGATAAGTTGTCAGAACTAAAAACGAACTTAAAACTTAGTGAGGAAGTGTTGATTTCTAGAGCGAAATCACTGCACAAGGAGATGCTTCATAGATACAGTGATATTTCCGTGATGACGATTGATAGCTTTGTCAATCGTTTGGTGAGAACATTCGCTAGGGATTTAGCACTAGAACAAGATTTCAGGATAGAGTTAAATTCTGACCAAGTGATTGACGATGCGGTGACTGGCCTTTTGGAAAGGGTCGGAGTCAAAGGAAACGAAGCCATATCTGAACTTTTAGAAGGGTTCGCTAATCTTCAGATTGAAGAGGATAAGGACTACCGTGTGCGAAGACCTCTCAATGAATTGGGAACTGCTGCAGTGAAAGAGAACATGAGAGATGTCGTCGAATCGTTCAAAGACTTGTCACCAGAAAAGTTTAAAGAGATTTCAAAACAACTCAAGAAAAGCACCTCTTTTGCAGAGAAGGTATTAAAAGAGAAAGCGACTGCTGCATTGGATAAAATAAATGAACTCTCTATGGAAGACTCAGATTTTTCAGGCGGAAGAGTTCCTAAAAGTTTAAGAATCCTTAGATCGGGTCGGGTTAAAGAGCTGAAAGCGACAATCCGTGAACATCTAACTCATCCAGAATCGATGGTTAGAAAGAACTCTCCGAATGATTTGGTGTTAAAAGCCCAAGAATTGGGAACATATTTAACGCCTGTATTTAATGCGGCCATGGAGATGTTGCCCGAAACGGAAAATGGCAAAAGATACCTTCTGGCAAAAAAATTGGGGAAACGATTGGATTTAATGGGGACTCTTTCAGAGCTTCACAAAGAAATTTTAAAAGTCCAAACAGAAAACAACATCCGGACTTTTGATTCGATGCACAATATGATTGCTCAAATTGTCCGCAACAATCCTGCTCCTTTTATTTACGAAAGACTAGGGAATAGATACGCCCACATCTTTATGGACGAATTTCAGGACACCTCAGTTACACAGTGGCAAAACCTGGTCGTGCTCTACGATCACGCTTTGGGGACGAACCACAAGACACTTGTTGTAGGCGATGGTAAACAGGCGATTTATAGGTGGAGAAATGGGGATTATAAACAACTGATGGATCTTCCTAAGTTGCAAGGAGCAGATTTGGGAATGGCGTTGGAAGATGCTCAGAGATCATTGTCCAATCACTATTACAAAGATAATTTAGAAAAAAACTACAGGTCGGGTTTTGAGATTGTAAAGTGGAACAACAGTTTGTTTCAAGAATTGACAAATCATTTACCTGAAGAGTTAAAGGAGGTTTATGCGAAGCAACAACAAGTGCCCGTCAAAGAGTTTGCAGGAGCTGTAAACTTAGAGTTGGTTGTTGAAGCAACTGTCAAGGAGAGAAGAGACAAGCATGTTGAGGTGATCATTCGAAGGTTAAGGGAGTACGTCCGTCAAGGTTTTAATCCGGGAGATATTACGATTCTGGTCAGGACAAATCGTGAGGGTGCGATCATTGCACAAGAACTCTTGAAGACTGAGTTTAAACCCATGACAGAAGAGTCTTTGCACTTGGGAAGACATCCAGGGCCTTTGGCAGTGGTAGCATTGATAAGGTGGTTGTTAAGGCCCAAAGACAATGGCTTAGGTGCGACTATTCTTCAATGTGCGGCAGCTCTTTCGGGAGATGATAACAAGCATAGCCGCAAAAAAGTGGATGAGGCATATTTCTTAGAAAAATATGTTGTCATCAAACAAGTAGAATCTCTAAAAGAGGTGGGACGCAAAGTTTCAATTGGCGATTTTGATACAGAGGGAATGTTGCTTGAACTGTTCCCTCATTTACGTGCAATTGAAAAGTCCTCAGAACCATTGGTCGCATTTGTAGGTCATGTTTGTGAGCAGATGGGGATTACGTCTCATTACCCTGCATATGCTGAAGGTGTTTTAGAGCTTGCAAGAGAAGTGTCAGGCTCAGAAGAGAGTGGAATACATGGATTTTTGAGAATGTGGGACTCGAAAGGGAAAGAAAGAAGTGTCATTACGACTTCTCATTCAGATTCCGTCAATATTATGACGGTCCACAAGGCCAAGGGTCTTGCCTTTAAAGTTACCATGGTTCTTTTAACTGTCAAAGACTTTACAAAGTTTAGAGGTGTTATCCCAGTTGCTCTTGATAAAAGCACGAAAATGCCTTTGCATGCTGCCATGCTTGAGAACTATGACATGAGAGATACTGCTGTAGAAGATCAACGCGTTGCAGAGGTTAATCGTGTTATTTTAGATTCTGTGAATGTTGCTTATGTCGCTTTTACAAGACCTGTCGAACGATTAGATGTTGTTGTTGAATTGGAGAAAGAGGATTTCGATAGAAACAAAGTTAAAACTGTCGGTGAACTGATTGTTAAATCCTTAGAGGAGATGTCTGGAGGAAAATTCACAGGAGGAAAGCTAACAGAAAGTGATCCTGGAAAGGCTCTTGTAGGCAATGTAACGGTGGACGTCACTCACCAAATCACGCCAAGTGATTTGACTACGGGGGAGACAGTCAATCATCTTGTGACGGTTCCGCCGAGCGAAGGCGAGGAGGTAATTCCAGACGGTTTGGATGCATTGGGTCTAGGTATTCAAGTTCATAAAACACTTGAGAAAATAATCCATGTAAAACATTGGAAAAAGATCAAAGACTCCCTTGAATCTGGCTTGAGGTTTTCAAATAAGGATAAAAATAAAATTATTGAAAGAGTACAAGGGGTGATGGATTTAGCTGCTGCAAACATGTTTTTCCAACCCGAGAACCACGTAGAGGTTGAAGTTGATTTCGTGGATAAATCAGGTCGTATGTTCAGGCCTGACAGGATTGTGAGGATAGATGATGTATGGCATGTGATCGATTATAAAACCACGGACTCAGGAAAGCTATCTCATGAAAAGCAAGTTCGAGAGTATGTGCACGTACTTGAAGAGATTGAAAGAACACAGGTGAAAGGTTGGATAATTTACACCGACCCCACTCAACTAATTGCTGTTGTATGATTTATACATTGGGATAACTAAGTTGTATATTCACAAACTGAAGATCTACAAAATGCGAACGTTTTATACCCTGCCTTTTTTTACTATTTTTCTTTTCTTTTTATTTGTGGAATCGTCATTGGCTCAAGTTGCCGAAACACCTCCCACAATTAAAATGCAAAAAGGGTTGCCCGTTCCAGTCAACCCCGATGTAGACAGAGCCTTTGCCAAAGCGGAAGCATGTGCTCCGGCAACCGCACTAAGAGATTTAGAGTGGAACAATGTGCGGGCTTTAATCGAAAACGGTGGGACTCTTTGGTATGACAGAGCGATTGACAAGGGAGCTCATTTTGTCCCAAAAGATGAAGGCGTTTCTGTTGTTTATGGAGGTGCCCTATGGCTTGGAGGGATTTCTCCAGATCAACAGCTTAAGCTAGCAGCGGTAAAATATCGAAACTCCGGAAATGACTTTTGGCCCGGCCCCTTAACGAATACAGGAGAAGCTGAGGTTTCAGAGTCAACCTGTCAACAATACGATCAGTTTACGATTACTTACAGAGCAGACGCGATGAGGCATCGTCAATATTTCGAAGCAGCGGCAGCGGGAACACTCGACACAGATTTTCCAGAAGGCTATGCTATCCCACCCTATTTTTATGACTATCCAGCTCATGGAAATGCGGCACTTGGCCAAGACTTTTACTTAAGCCCATTCTTAGATTATGATGAAAACGGAATCTATGATCCCGCAAGTGGTGATTATCCTTGGTATGATTTTCTTCAACAAATTAATTGTTCAGAGCGCCGACGTGAGGATGTCGTTCCTCTTTATGGAGACCAAACCTATTACTGGATTTTCAATGACAAGGGGAACATTCACTCAGAATCCCAGGGAGAACCAATAGGTATGGAGATTCGTGCCCAAGCATTTGTGTTCTCAACGAATGATGAGGTGAACAATATGACCTTCTACAACTATGTTCTGATTAACCAAGGGACCCAAACACTTACTGAGACCTATTTCGCCCAATGGGTGGATTCAGATTTGGGAGGTCACGTTGATGATTATGTCGGATGCGATGTGAGAAGAGGACTTGGATATTCATACAACGGTGATCAATTCGATGAGGCCACTGGCTATTCAATTGGTTATGGTTTAAATCCTCCAGCAATGGGGGTAGACTTTTTCGAAGGACCATACCAAGATGCTGATGGCGTAGACAACCCGCTCACGGATGTTTTCACCGATGCTATAGATTCTTTAGGTATTCCATACGAAGGCATAGGAATCGGTTACGGCGATGGTATTGTTGACAACGAGCGCTACGGAATGCGTAAATTCCTTTATTACAATTGGAATTATGGAAACAATGGTCAGCCGACAACGTCGACCCATTACTACAACTACATGAGGGGTTTTTGGAAAAATGGCCAAAGAATGGCTTACGGAGGAGATGGGATTAGCGCTTCAACCGGCGCACAATTAGATATTTCAGCTGATTATATGTTCCCAAGTGACACGGATCCATACAATTGGGGAACTGGAGGTGTAGATGTTGACGATTGGTCAGAATATGAAACTGGCAACCCAGCAGGCGATCGGCTTTTTCTTCAATCTGCTGGACCTTTCACTCTAGAACCAGGGGATTACAACAACATCACAGTCGGAATGTTATACGCCCGATCAAGTGGAGGTGAACCTTTCGAAAGTGTAAAGCTTTTGCGCCTTGCGGACGACAAAGCCCAGTCTCTCTTCGACAACTGCTTCGAAATTGTAAGTGGACCTGACGCACCCGATGTTGCCATTCAGGAACTCGAGAATGAGTTGATTTTATATTTGACAAATGAGAATGCGATTTCCAACAATTTCCATGAAGAATATACAGCTATAGACCCATCGATTCCAAAGGAATTAGAGGATGGTTCTCAGCTTTCAGACTTGAATAGGTCTTATGTTTTTGAAGGTTACCAAATCTATCAACTCGTTGATGGTGCCGTATCTCCTTCAGATTTAGGCAACGTGACTAAAGCTCGACTTATTTTTCAATGTGACCTTTCAAATGAAGTTGACAATGTTGTGAATTACGCCTATGATGAGACCATGGGTGTTTCTGTTCCCTATTTAATGGCAAACGGAGAGAATGAAGGGGTTGCTCACAGCTTTAGAGTGACTACAGACGTTTTTGCACAAGGCGATAACAAGCTTGTAAATCACCGCACTTACTATTTTATGGCACTCGCCTATGGATATAACAATTATCGATATTTTAATTCTGCAACTGGTACCGGCCAAGACATTCCATACAAAGCTTCTCGAAAAGGAGCTGTAGGCTCAATCCGTGTCTACTCTGGCACGCCTCATTTGCCTTCACCTGAATCCGGTGGTACGATACAAAACTCTTCTTACGGAGATGGCGTTATCGTAACGCGCTTAGAGGGAAAAGGCAACAGCGACAACGTGATCGAGCTTTCTTCAGAAAGTGAGACCGCGATCTTAGAGAGCGCCAACGGCCGCGTTTCTCAACTGACTTACTCCGGAGATGGTGCTCCCGTAAACATTCGCGTGGTAGATCCACTCCGTGTTCCTGATGCTGATTTCGAATTGCGTGTGAACGCGAGTGATTCCAATCTAGAGGATGCTGATGAGTCGTATTGGATTTTAACCAACCGCACTCTTTTAAATGCTACGAACGATTCTGCCAAGGCGATTCGCTACTCTACGAAAGCATTAAACATCCTCAATGAGGAGTTGTTGCTTGATTGGGGCTTGAGCATTACGCTTCACCAGTACCAGTATGCGAATGGCGGCACTTTCTCTGATCCTTTAGAGTCTTCTATTGCATTTGACAACCCATCTGCTCCTTGGCTACAAGGGATTCCGGACAGAGAAGGATTTGACGAACTAAACTGGATCCGTGCTGGAACTCAGGAGGGGGATGCTGAGTTAGAGGAAGAGGTTGTTTACAATGACATCAAAGCTGGTAACCCGCTTGATGAGGATGAGAAATATGAGGGTGTACTTGGAGGCACATGGGCTCCATATTGTCTTGTGAGTTTCACAGATGAAGTCACTTTAGCCACTGGCGAGACTGAGATGATTCCCAACATTGCCCCTACCGTAAAAGGTCTAGAGGGCGATTTAAGTCCTTTCTCAGGAATCAATGGATTGAACAACGTAGATGTGGTGTTTACGAGTGATAAATCACTTTGGACACGTTGTCCTGTACTTGAGATGCAGCCTGTCGAGGAGTTGGCTCAAAAGGCTTACGATGGAGATGATCCAGAGAAGATGCGCCTGCGACGTCACCCGTCGGTGGACAAGAAAGGCCGCAAGCCGAGTGATGTCGGATACAACGCTTCGGAAGCTAACCCCAGTGGAAATCAGCCTGTCGGAATGAGCTGGTTCCCGGGATATGCCATTGATGTTGGAACTGGAGAACGTCTCAACATGGCCTTTGGAGAGGATTCATGGTTGGGCGCAGACAATGGAAACGACATGATCTTCAACCCATCCAGCCGCATATACAACGGATTTGGAAACTTTGGAGGAGCTGTGTATGCAGGTGGTCAACACTGGATTTACGTCTTTAAAAACTCTCAGTTTGAGGAGGGTTCATCGAACCGTATGCCTTCATATGATAAAGGCAACTACATGTATGAGAATTTAGAAGCAGCGCCTTCGACTACGACAGTACGAAGAGTGTTTAGAGCTTGTACATGGGTTGGGTCTTCTCTTTCGAATGACGATTTCCCGATGCTGTCAGTAGAAGAAGGACTGATACCGAATACTGCACGAATAAAGCTTCGTGTCTCAAAGTCATACGACAAGTACTCTCCACTCGTGGCAGATGTAGACGAGATTGATCAAGCAGAGAACAACTGGAATCCATTGTATACTTTCTCAACGAAGTCTGTCGCAACAACAACCTCTGACGAGACGACACTGACCAATGCGCTGGATGTGATAGGGATTGTACCTAATCCTTACTATGCTTACAGCAGGTACGAAACAAGCAAACTCGACAACAGAGTGAAGATTACGAATTTGCCAGAGGAATGCACAATCAGCATCTACAACCTGGGAGGAACACTCGTCAGACAGTACCAAAAAGCAGACCCACTCACATTCCAAGATTGGGATTTGAAGAACAGCAAGAACGTGCCTATAGCAGGTGGTGTTTATATAATTCACATAGACGTACCAGAGATAGGCCAAAAAGTCCTAAAATGGTTTGGAGTAATGCGTCCAGTTGACCTTGATACGTTTTAAGTGAGCGATATTTGCACTTTTTATTTCTGTAACCGATAGCTAAAACAAGTGTAGAGATGTCACCCAATGTCCAAAAAGTTTTAAGATTTCTCTCAGGAGCGGCTATTCTTGTTGTGGGAGTTTTGGTTATGAATGGTCTAATTGGGATGAAGGGATCTCCCAAGGTTTCTCTTCCAGAGACAATTGCCAGACCCGTGCTAACTCAAGTTGTTCAAAATTCTGTCATTACACCAAAAATACCTGTTGAGGGACGAGTAGAAGCATGGCATAGAATCGACTTGTTTGTTGAAGTAAGCGGAGTCCTTAAACTTGGTGGAGTTGAATTCCGAGAGGGAACAGCATACAACAAGGGAGATGTGATTCTGAGCCTGGATGATACAGAGGCTATTGCAAATCTGAAAGGAGCGAGATCTCAATTTGTACAACTCGTTGCTGGAATGCTCGCGAGTATTAAGATAGATTTCCCTGAAAGATCCGAAGTTTGGGAGGCTTTTGTAGCAAGTATTGATGTCGCATCTTCACTTCCAGACTTGCCCCAAGCAGAAACCGATAGAGAAGGGTACTTTGTCGTGAACAGAGGTATACAAGCAAGTTTCCATACCATCAAGGCTTCAGAAGAAAGAGCTTCTAAATTTTTACTTCGAGCACCTTTCGACGGGTTTGTAGCCCAAGCTATGGTGAGACCAGGATCCTTGATTCGCGCAGGTCAACCAGTAGGCTTGTTCGTTGGAACGGGAGTCTACGAAATTAATACAGCGGTTCATGCAAGGTTTTTAAAGACTTTAAAGGTTGGAGCCGATGTTGTTTTTTCAGATGAGAATGGTACAAGCGTAGCAGAAGGCAAGGTGGACAGAATTTCCGGCAATGTAAATTCAGCCACCCAATCTGCGACTGTATTTTGTAAAGTCAACGAATTGGTAGATGGTGAAATGAGAGATGGAAGATATTTGTCAGGATTTATTTCAGCGTCTGAATTTAGCAATGTTGTTGAAATACCACTGAACTTAGTCGACTCCGATGATGCCGTCTACACAGTAAGTGAAGGTAAGCTGAAGAAAGTAAAATTGACCCCAGAATTCTTGTCGATCAATACTCTGGTAGCCTCTGGAATCCCCAATGGAACAGTCATCCTAAGTGAACCTATAGTAGGCTCGTATGATGGGATGGAAGTCGCTGCAAGCGAAAGCGGAGAATAGTCATGAGAAATATCATTAAATTTTTCGTTCAGCACCACATTGTTGGAGATCTGCTCATGCTGGCTATTTTGGTTTTTGGTTTTGTAGGAATGTCAAGCCTTCGGTCTAACTTTTTCCCAGAAATAGATACCAAAACCATCGCAATTCAAGTTGTTTATCTTGGCGCTTCACCCGAAGAAATCGAAGCTGGAATAGTCGCAAAAATTGAGGAAAACCTTCAAGGAATAGCGAATATAGATCTCGTCACTTCTACTTGTACAGAGAACGCAGGAAGTATTGTGGTTGAAGTTCGTACAGCAAATACAACAGATCAAGCACTCCAAGATGTGAAAAATGCTGTAGATAAAATCGCCTCTTTTCCTGTCGGTATGGAGCCTCCGATTATCTTTAAAAAAGAACGTGAAAATGTCGCAATTACATTTGCTGTTACTGGATCCCCAGACCTTCACCTTCTTAAATCTGAGGCGAGATCAATTGAGTTAGATCTCCGCCGTTCCAACGATATTTCTCAAATTGAGCTCTCTGGATTTCCTGATGAGGAAATCGAAATCTCGGTGAGAGAGAACAGTTTAAGTGAGTTAGGAATTAGTATTGCGCAAGTAGCTCAAGCTGTAAGATCTTCTAACATTGAAACTACAGGAGGAGTTATTAAAGGTGAAAAGCAAGAGCTGATCATTCGTGGTCGATACAAAGAATACTCAGCAAATGAGCTTAAGGACATTGTAATCCGAGCTGACAAAGATGGCCGAATTGTTAGATTGTTAGATTTGGCAGATGTTACAGACAAGTGGGCTGAAGGAGATCCGTCAAGAAACTGGTTTAATGGAAAACCCTCAGTATCAATCACAGTTAACAGCCTCAATTCAGAGTCTATTCTCGATGTCACAGAATATGTCAGAGCATATATAGATGCGTACAATACCCGAGGAGGAGATCTGCAACTCGATGTAATCAGAGATCAATCAGTGGTTCTAAACCAGCGTATTGATTTGCTGGTCAACAATGGCGTGGTGGGGTTTCTTCTTGTATTGCTCTTCCTTGCTCTGTTCCTAAATTTAAGATTGGCATTCTGGGTTGCTCTTGCAATACCGGTATCTTTTGCAGGAATGTTTCTTTTTGCAAACATGGCTGGTATTACAATTAACGTAATCAGTCTTTTCGGGATGATTCTCGTTATAGGAATTCTAGTGGATGATGGGATTGTGATTGCAGAGAATATATACCGCAAATTTGAACAAGGGTACTCCCGTCTTGACGCTACTGTAGAAGGAACTATGGAGGTTCTTCCAGCGGTTTTCTCTGCCATCATCACCACGGTGATCGCATTCTCTTCATTCTTTTACATAGAAGGTACACTCGGCGATTTTTTCCAAGATATGGCAGTTGTCATTATATTGACGCTCATCTTTTCTCTCATAGAAGGTGCTTTTATTCTTCCCGCTCACATTGGAAACTCGAAGGCGCTAAGACGCGGATTTAAACCCAACAAATTAGAACGTGGAATGAGAAAAATTCTCAACGGATTCCGTGACACTTTTTATGCCCCGGTTCTTAAATTCACTTTGCTTCGTCCATGGATTTCATTTAGTGTCATCTTCTCTATTTTCCTAATTTCTGTTCCGGGCCTGATTGGCGGAGGGTTCGTTAAAACAACCTTCTTCCCTTTTATAGAAGGAGACAATCTGAGTGTTAATCTGACTATGCAAGCAGGAACTAGAGATGGAATTACACTGGAAAAAATAAATAGAATCGAACAAGCTGTTTGGGAGGTGAATGCTGAATTCAACGTAGATCGAAACGACAGCTTACAAACCATTTTGTCAATCGATAAAAAAGTAGGCCCGAAGGCCAATCAAGCGTCTCTTAGTATTCAGCTTTTAGATGGTGAAAATCGCGGAGTTCAAAGTACCGATATAACGTCTCGCATCAGAGATAAAGTAGGAATTGTGTATGGTGCTGAAAACCTAAGTTTTGCCGCATTCTCTCCATTCGGCAGAGCAGTTTCTGTTTCGCTCCTAGGAAATGATCTCGAAACCCTTGAGGCTGCAACAAATGAACTTAAAGCGGAAATGAAAAAACGTGATGATTTGAAAGACATCACAGATAGCAATCAGGAAGGACTCCAAGAAATTAGTGTCACGCTTCTTCCTCGTGCCTATCAACTGGGATTTAGTGAAGGAGAACTTTTAGCCCAAATCCGTCAAGCTTTTTATGGTTTAGAGGTGCAAAGATTGCAAAGAGGGCGTGACGAAGTGAGAGTTTGGGTGAGACTCGACGAGCGAGACAGAGCTTCTGTTGGTTCACTCGAAAACTTTCGACTCCGAACTGTTTCAGGTGACGAGATTCCTTTCACAGAAATATGTGAAATCAACGTAGAACGAGGCATTACAGCAATTAACCGCATTTACGGGATGCGAGAAGTTCAAGTGTCAGCTGATTTGTCTAACCCCAAATCAAGTGCAACCGACATTGTTTCAGAACTTAAAACAGTCATTGTTCCAGAAATATTAGCTCGTTACCCCAACGTAAGAGTGAGTTACGAAGGCCAAAATAGAGAAGTCGCGAAGTCTCAAAACTCAATCGGCAAGGTGATGCCGTTAATTTTTGCCTTGATGTTTTTAGTGATTGTCCTCACCTTTCGTTCTCCATTGCAAGGTTTGGCTGTATTTTCTTTAATCCCTTTTGGTTTGGTGGGAATTAGCCTTGGCCATTGGTTGCTGGGGGCCCAGCTGAGTTTGTTCTCCTTTCTTGGATTGTTAGCCCTTATTGGAATTCTAGTCAATGATGCCCTTGTTTTCGTAGCAGCATATAACAGCTATTTAAAGGACGGAATGAGTGTCGATGAGGCGATTTGGGAATCAGGCATGAATCGATTTCGTCCCATCATTCTAACTTCAGTTACGACTGTCGCTGGGCTTGCACCTTTAATGCTCAACAAGAGTTTCCAAGCTCAATTCCTGATTCCAATGGCCATATCCGTTGCCTTCGGTCTCCTTTTTGTAACCATCATTATACTCATTTTACTTCCTGTTTACTTGAAGTGGATTAACCCACTTCACAGGAGTTGGGTTTGGGTTTCAGATGGCAGGTGGTTGTCTTCCAAAGATGCAGAGCCGGCAATTCGAGAAAAGCATCACGCCGAGTCATTGGAAGCAGAACATGATGAAATTAACAATGCTGAAATCCAGGCTGAAATATGAAAACGTCAATCTATCTCATTCTCAACGTTGTCTTGATGCTCTGTTCGATGACCAGCCTGGTTGCTCAGTCGACAACGTCAGAGCCACTTAGTCTGAATCAGGCTATCAATCGAGCCCTTCAATCAAACTTTGGCATTAGGACATCTTACCTGATCAAGGAAGCTTCTGCGATAAGCAACAGTTGGGGTGCAGTAGGAGCACTCCCTCAACTTTCGACTTCTGTAAGCGGAGTTTCTTCAATCTCTGACCAAACTGAAAATCCCACATCATTCATCCAAGAGCGAATTGAAACAGACGGTCTTACTTCCGGTTTGAATGTAAATTGGACGTTGTTTGATGGGATGGGAATGTTTGTGTCCAAGTCGCGTTTGAATCTCCTCGAGCTTCAATCTGAAGGCCAATCATCACTCGTGATTGAACAAACTGTTGAAGCTGTCGACAGAGCCTATCACAACATCTTGCTTCAAGCGGAACTTCTCAGTGTACTCGCTGAATCGATGTCTCTAAGCCGGCAACGCCTAATTGAAATTAAACACAGCGAATCTTATGGGACTGCTGGGACATTCGACCGGCTTCAGTTTGAAAACGCTATTCTAGCTGACAGCACATCGTGGCTCCAACAAGGAGTTGCCGTAAAATTTTCGATTCGGAACCTCAATCTCCTGATGGGAGATCCCGAGGATTCTGTTTGGACACTTACAGATGAGCTGCTCCCTCCACCAGAACTACCAAGTGTATCAGATGTAAGAATAGCTGTTATGGTCGATAATACAAGTTTAAACAATGCAATTTTATCTGAAAGTATAGCTCACAATGGTGTTAAGCTTGCGCAGTCTTTCCTTTATCCGGTTTTAGGTTTAAATGCGTCATTTTCGAATGCTACCTCTAATTTTGCTGTTGGAGATCTAGAAGGAGCGGGTCGTTCCGTCAACACGTCAGCGCTTCTCACTCTTAATTTTAACTTGTTCAATGGGGGTGCAACACGTCGTTCTATTTCTCTCGCAAAAATACAAGCGGACATTGCTGCTGTAAATCTTGAAGACAATAGAGCTCAGGCGAGTTCTATTGTAAGTAATGCATATGAAAGCTACACGCTGGGTGCATCTGTTTATGACTTGTGTGTTCAGGCCTCTCGTAATGCTTCTATCCTATTAGATATTGCTGAAACTTCGTATAGAAAGGGAATTATCAATGCGCTAGACTATCGAACCTTAGAAGTTTCACTTCAAAGAGCAAGAGTAAATCAGCTTAGCGCACTTCTCGTTTGGCGTGGATCTTATGTTGAGATTCAGAGACTTGTTGGAGCGCTCAGAGCTCCATTAATGATGAATTAATCAGATCTAAAGCTTTAAAGTTATGTAAATTAAAGCCCTGCCTTCGCTAGGTGGTTTTCTCGTTTTGCTTCCAAAATATCTGCACCAACCATTTCTTTGCAAAGTTCTTGCCATGGCGTTGTAGGTTTCCATCCTAACTTATCAAGAGCTTTTGAAGCATCGCCTACAAGTGTGTCAACTTCGGCAGGGCGATAGTAGCGCGGATCTACTTTTACAAGCAATGACCCAGAATCCGCACAGAATCCGCACTCATCACTCCCAGTACCTTCCCAGCGCAATGTAATTCCCGTTTCAGCGAAAGCTCTCTCTGTAAACTCGCGCACTGAAACCTGAGTTCCAGTAGCTAAAACATAATCGTCAGGAACGTCCTGTTGGACCATTCTCCACATCCCTTCAACAAAATCTCTAGCGTGTCCCCAGTCACGTCTTGCGTCTAAATTTCCTAAATAAAGGCAGCTCTCAAGTTTCTCACTAATTCTAGCTGCTGCTCTCGTTATTTTTCGTGTCACAAATGTTTCCCCTCTAACCGGACTTTCGTGGTTGAAAAGAATGCCATTTGACGCGTGTATTCCATAAGCTTCACGGTAATTTTTCACAATCCAAAAGGCATATAGTTTTGCTACCCCATATGGTGATCGAGGATAAAAAGGTGTTGTTTCGTTCTGAGGAGTTTCTTCGACTTTACCGAAAAGTTCTGATGTACTTGCTTGGTAGAATCGACAAGATTTTTCAAGTTTTAAAATTCGAATTGCTTCCAAGAGTCTAAGTGTACCTAATGAGTCAACATTAGCCGTATACTCTGCTGTTTCAAAGCTTACTTGGACATGACTTTGTGCTGCAAGATTGTAAATCTCGTCAGGTTGAACCTCTTGAACGATGCGAATGAGATTGGTCGCATCTGTCATGTCTCCATAATGAAGCTTTAGACGCACATTTTTTTCATGTGGATCTTGATATAGGTGGTTAATTCGGCTGGTGTTGAAGGAGGAAGCGCGTCTTTTAATCCCATGAACTTCATAACCTTTTTTAAGTAAAAGTTCAGCTAAGTATGATCCATCCTGACCTGTAATTCCTGTTATGAGAGCGCATTTTGCCATGGGTGTAAGTTAATTGAAATCTTGGGATTGAATTTGTCTATAATACGCACCTTTATTTTCAATCAGTTCAGAGTGAGTTCCAGTTTCAGCAACTGAGCCGTCAACAAGTACAACGATTCGGTGGGCCTTCTTGATGGTGCTTAATCTGTGTGCAATAATTAGAGTGCTGCGACCTTTCATAAGTTCTTCAAGGGCAGTCTGAACTTCTGTTTCAGAAACACTGTCAAGTGCACTGGTAGCTTCATCTAGAATTAAAATGTCAGGATCACGTAGGATAGCTCTTGCGATTGCGATACGCTGTCTTTGGCCTCCAGACAGTTGAATACCTCTCTCTCCGACAATTGTGTTAAGTCCCTCTGGAAATGACTCGATAAAATCGATTGCGTTTGCTCTTTTTGCGGCATCGCGAATTTCTAAGTCAGTGGCATCGAGTTTGCCATAAGCAATGTTAGATCTAATGTCGTTGCCAAAAAGGATAACCTCTTGGGGGACGTATCCAATTCTCTTTCTAAATCCGCGAAGATCCATATCATTGATGTTTTCGCCGTCAACAGTTATTGATCCTGATACAGGAGATTCAAAGCGAAGAAGGAGGGAGGCTATCGTCGATTTACCTGCACCACTTGGCCCTACAAGGGCTACTTGCTCTCCGGTTTTCATCTCTAGAGATAGGTTTGTAAGTATGTTGAGCTCTTTGCGTGAATTGTAATGGAAATCGATTTTTTCAAATTTAATGGGTTTCCGTAAGTCATACGTTGGGACGTCTTGAGTGAGAACTTGAAGCTCACGTTTACCCTGCAGTAGTTCCATCAGCGATTCCACTGCTCCGAGTCCTTTCTGGACCACCCCGAATAAATTAGCAAGTCCCCCTACGCTTCCTGCAACAAGACCAGTCATCAGTAGAAAAGTGAAAAAATGCTCAGATGCCAGGTCCCCGGATTGCATCAGGGCCGCCCCCTTAAAAATAACGAGGGTAATCGCTCCGAAAATAAAGAGAATGATAAAACTTGTGAAAGCACCGCGACCTAGAGCACCTTTCATTGCAAGAGTTCGAACTGTGCCAATGCTTTTTGCGTATCGATTTCGTTCGAACCATTCATTCGCGAAGGCTTTTACATTAACAATGCCGGTCAGAACTTCCTGAACAATAACATTGGATGAAGCAATTTCATCTTGTGTTTCCTTAGAAAGACGTTTGATGAATTTCCCAAAAACAATAGCAACTAAAACCACAACAGGAAGTGTTATAAGCATCATTAAAGTCAGTTCGACAGAAAAGTATGCCAAGGCTGCAATACCACCCACGAGCATGATTGTTTGGCGTATAAGCTCAGCCAACGTAATCGTAAAAGTATCTTGAATGGATGTGATGTCAGCAGAAATTCGGCTGTTCACATCTCCCACTCTCTTGTCGTGATAGAAATCCATAGGCATACTCAACACAGCTTCAAATGCATCGCGCCTCATTGTGAGCATCATTTTTTCTGTCATACTCGCAAAAAGGTAAA
>MDSY01131138.1_pt1 | contig 24160 bp, 16 predicted proteins | sample 811131 | NCBI WGS metagenome assembly MDSY01 (sample SAMN05326643, study PRJNA326480) | marine metagenome | isolation source: seawater | place: Atlantic Ocean: South West | collected 2010
AAAAAATACCTAAAGCACTTTTAATTCGTCCAAATGCATTAATAGCAGACCCATTTGGTCTGGTTAATTCACTATTAAATTGCTTTCCTAAATATTCTTTTATACTAATTACAGGAGCGCCCCCTCCCTCGCTATCGCTTTCTGGATCACGTAAACCAACATTACTTGTTAACGTCCAGTTATCTCCAAAAGCAGTTGCATATAGTTTTGAAAAAATACTAAAATCCCAATTAAAACTTGTTGATGACGTTCCTGCTGTTGGTGATAGCTCATCTAACTTGCTAATATCATTAGTAATTTTTTTATAGGATGACACCATAGTATAATCTGCAGAATCATCTTCCTTAAGATCACAGCCTAACACACTTAATATAAGGCTTACTATCAGCCCTACCATTATATATTTTTTCACAATCTTGCCTCCATAAAATCTGAGATTATATAGATATTTTACTGCTAAATATTATTTTTACAAAATTATTTTAATGGCCTGCTAAAAACTTCTCAGCATCTAAGGCTGCCATACATCCTGATCCAGCAGCTGTAATGGCTTGTCGATAGGTTTTATCTTGTACATCCCCACAGGCAAATACCCCTTTTTTATTTGTCTTACTTGATCCTGGCTCAGTTATGATATACCCAGATTCATCTAAGGCTAGTTGCCCATTTAAAAACTCTGTATTTGGTTTGTGTCCTATCGCATAAAACAATCCATTCACTTGTAACTCGCTTTCTTCTTGAGTCTGATTATTTTTAATACTTAACGTAGTTAACACATCTTCTCCCTTCGCTTCTATAGCTTCGGTATTCCATAAAACTTCTATTTTTTCATTTTCCATCACACGCTCTTGCATAACTTTTGAAGCACGTAATTCATCTCGTCTTACTAATAAATATACTTTTGATGCAAATTTAGTTAGATACGTCGACTCTTCAGCAGCACTGTCGCCACCCCCAATCACAGCCAGTGGTTTATCTCTAAAAATAGGTAAGCCTCCATCACAAACGGCGCACGCAGACATTCCTTTTTGCCAATAGGTTTCTTCCCCCTTAATATTCAACCTTTTTGCCGTCGCACCTGTCGCAATAATTAATGTTTTAGCCTCAATAACCTGATCTTGATCATAAACAATAACGCCATTATCTGTAATATCTACTTTATCAATGGTTCTTGTTAAAATTTCAGTGCCACATCCCAAAGATTGCTCTCTCATTTTCATCATTAACTCAGGTCCTGATATATGACTAAATCCAGGATAATTTTCTACCTCTGTTGTCGTTGTTAATTGACCTCCGGCTGCAACTCCGCCTGCCATAGCACCTTCAAACATAACAGGATTTAATCGAGCTCTGGCCGTATAAATAGCAGCGGCATGCCCTGCGGGTCCTGATCCAACAATAATTACATCTTTTTTTTCACTAGACATTTGTTACTCCTTTTACACTTCTTATCTTAGAATATTTCAGGATCTATCCATTATCAAAAAACTGTAATAATGCATCGTCATTAGTCTCTTTTTGATTTCCTGAATCCCAAAATCCTTCATCAGCTGTATCATACTCTTTGGGTTCTTTTCCTGACCAAAACTTTTCTAAATAGACATATTCTTTTGGACTAAACTGCGTTGCTAACTTACCCGTTAACCAATCTATTTTTACTGATACTAACCCTTTCGGCCTAGGAAAATCTTGTGCAGGCATTTTTTGTGTTGCCATCGTCATAAACTCTTTCCACATTAAAGCAGGTACCCAGCCACCTGTCACTTTTACGGTCTCTGAATTATCATCATTACCGACCCATGTGGCACATACCAATTGAGGGACAAACCCCACAAACCAAGCATCTCTATAGTCAGATGTGGTTCCTGTTTTTCCTGCTACGGGACGAGGTAAATTGGCTAATTTTCCGGTTCCATATTTTACAATCCCTTTCATCATTTCTACTAAGGTCGCTAATAAATTGGAATCATAGACTTCGACAATTTCTGGATTATGTTCATATAACGGCGTTCCATCACGATCTTCAATCCGAATAACCCCTGTGGGCTCTGTATGATTACCTAATGTTGCAATGGTTCCATACGCTGACACCAACTCTATCATCGTTACTTCATTCGCACCTAAAGGTAACGATAAAACGGGTTTTAATGGTGACTTGATTCCTAAAGCTTGTGCCACTCGAACAGAATTTTTAGGACCAATTAAATAGTTTAACTTTATGGACACGATATTTACAGAACGCTCCAATGCTTTTCTAATTGACATAGGCCCCTTATATTTCTGGCTATAATTATGAGGCGCATACGGCCCTTCAATTGTATTAAAGGTAACAGGAGCATCTTCGATAATAGATCCTGGTGAAAATCCTTTTTCTAAGGCTGTTAAATAAATAAATGGCTTAAAGGCTGACCCAGGCTGTCTTTTAGCCTGAGTCGTACGATTAAATTGATTATCTAAAAAATCTTTTCCTCCTACCATGGTTTTTATATAACCATATCGTGGATCTATCGCTAATAATGACGCCTGAGAATAATTTAATGAAGGAACCTTTTCATTCATAGATCGTATCCAATGAGACGATTCTCCATACTCTATATATTTTTGTACAACCTCTTCTGCTTTTTGTTGTAATGAATAATCTAAGGTCGTATATATTTTCATCCCTGATGTATACGTTACTTCTTCGCCATACATCTCAATTAACTGTTTAATAATATAAGCTGTAAAATAAGGAGCTTTGTACCTTAATTTTTTTCGTTTTATAATTGCCAATTCTTCTGTGTAAGCTTCATTAGCCTCTTCTGAGGTTATAAATTCTTCTTTGACCATACGCTTTAAAACTAACAGTTGTCTTTTTTTAGCACCTTCAAAATTTCTGATTGGGCTATATAATTCCGGGCCTGTTAAAATGCTTACCAATAATGCGGATTCTGCCAAATTGATCTCTTCTGCTGATTTCCCAAAATATAACCGGCTTGCAGATTCAATCCCATATGCATTGTGCCCCCAATACACTTGGTTTAAATACATTTGTAAAATTTCAGTCTTTGTATATCTCCGCTCTATTTGAATTGCTAAAATTGCTTCTGCTAATTTTCGTGATAAATTTCGTTGTCTTGTTAAAAATAAATTTCTTGCTAATTGCTGTGTTAGAGTTGATCCGCCTTCAACAAACCGCTTTGCTTTAAAGTTACGAACAAAGGCTCTTGCAATACCAAAAAAATCTAGCCCATTATGTCTGTAAAACCGATTATCTTCTACCACTACAATTGTTTTTGTTAAGATTGGCGAAATACGTTCTATGGGAATCAAAACTCTATTTTCTTCTTTATGTAACTCGGCTAAAACTATCCCATCTTCTGAATATATCTTTGTTGTTTCTGCGGGTATATAGGTGCTAATGGCCTCTACATCGGGTAATGTTTTGGTAATATTAAAAATAACTAAACATAAGGCACATACTAAGACAAACCCAACTGCTGTAGAAAAAACCATGACTTTTTTAAAGATGTTTTTTGTTTTATCTAATTTTCGTTTTCTAGATTGAAATCGCGCTCCCACTGATTTTTTTGATACCTTTGAAACTTTTCCAATTGAATATCTTGATCTAAAAATCACGTTTTTCTCCTACCTGTCTTCTTACTTGCTAAATTTTATCATATTTCTAACTATTTTCTAATGGATGAATCTAGGTTTCTTTCCCTATTATTTTTTCGACATCCTCTACCCTTATTCTGCTTGCTAAATGCTGGTATTTATTAATAGAAATATTTTCAATTACCGTTTCCAAATCTTTCCACTCTAACGAATTATCCCCTAATAACGCTTCTGCCCCCTTAACAATCTGGGGTAAAACTGGTTTTAAATAAATCATAATATACCGCCATGCATTCATTCCCGCTGTACATAACTGAATTGCGTAAGGAGCATCTTCTTTTGCTACTGACCAGGGTGCTACAGAATCAATAAATTGATTTGCAATATCGGCACAACTCATAATCTCTTTCATAGCCTTACTAAATTCTAATGTCTCATAATATTCTGATATTTTATCTGCTCGTGCACGAATTGCATCTATCATATCACTAGCATTATCTGAAATGGTTGATAGTTTTCCATCCCCATACTTATGGATAATTGCGCCTAATCGAGAAGCAATATTTACAACCTTGCCTAATACATCTGAATTGATTTTATTTGTAAAATCATCTGTACTAAAATCTAAATCATCTACACCCGATGTTAACTTAGATGCATAATAATAACGCAAAAACTCTGGGTTTAAATGTTTTAAATAATCACTTGCTAAAATGAAGGTTCCTCTTGATTTTGACATCTTTTCATTATTAACGGTTAAAAACCCATGCACATTTACCTTCTTTGGTAATTGATACCCCCCAACGTGTAACATTGCAGGCCAAAATAATGTATGAAAATATAAAATGTCCTTGCCAATAAAATGATGTATCTCATATTCTTTTGATTTCCAAATTGTGTCAAAGTTTTCTTTTTTTGCAGTATCACACCAATGTTTTGTTGTTGCCATATAACCAATAGGGGCATCCAGCCAGACATAAAAATACTTATCACTTGTATTTGGTATTAAAAAACCAAAATAGGGTGCATCTCGACTTATATCCCAATCTTTTAGCCCTACCTTAAACCATTCTTCTAATTTATTTTTTACTGTCTCTGTTACATGATCTTCTTGTATCCAGTCATAAATGATAGTTTTAAATTTTGATAAATCAAAAAAATAATGAATCGAATTTTTTAGAATAGGCTTCTTCCCTGAGTATACCGAATATGGATTAATTAATTCTGTTGCATCGTACGTATGAAAACAAGCTTCACACGCATCTCCGTACTGATCTGGCTCTCCACATTTTGGGCACTCCCCCTTGATAAATCGGTCCGATAAAAACAATTTTGTCTGCTCACAAAAATATTGCTTAATGTCTTTTGTCTTAATCGCTCCCGTGTCAGATGCTTTTTGATAAATATCTTCTGATAACTGCTTATTTTCCTCCGAATGAGTCGAATAATAATGATCATGTGATATATAAAAGCCTTCAAAGTCAGCTATATGTTCTTTTCGAATGGCATCGATATACTCTTCTGGACGCTGCTTTTTCTTTTCTGCACTTAACATAATAGCTGTTCCATGAGAATCATCTGCGCACATATAATAACAAGTGTTTCCAATTAGCTTCTGAAATCTTACAAAAATATCTGTTTGGATATGCTCTACTAAGTGCCCTAAATGAATACTTCCATTGGCATAAGGTAATGCACTTGTAACTAATAATTTTCGTGTCATGTTGCCAATATTATTTTATATAGTTTACGTTTACCAATTTTTAAAATTGAACTACTTTCTTTTAAGGTTTCATGCATATCCGTAATCTTATTATTATTAATACTAACGGCACCTTGATTTACTAAACGCGATAATTCTTTTTTTGATGGAAGTAATTTATGCTCTACGACAAGATTGGCAATACTTATGGCTGATCCTATCTCTATTTCTGGAATATCATCTGGAACTTCTTTTTTCTTGAATAATGTTTGAAAATGATTATAAGCGTCTCTTGCTCTATCTTCAGAATAAAATCGCTTTACAATATACTGCCCTAACTCTACTTTTACATCTCTTGGGTTCAAGGAGCCTTCTTGCATAGCCTGCGTTTTTTGTTTGATACTGGCCGCTGACTCGTCTGTTAATAAGCTGATATATTGCTGTAAAATAACATCAGGAATAGACATAATTTTTCCAAACATATCTTCAGGTTCATCATCAATCGCGATATGATTCTGCAATGATTTTGACATTTTTTTCACGCCATCCGTTCCTTCTAATATTGGCATTGTCATAATAGCCTGCTCAACACCTACCTGATATTCTCTTTGCAAATGTCTTCCTACCAACAAATTAAACTTTTGATCCGTTCCGCCTACCTCTAAATCGCTCTTTAAAATCACAGAATCGTAGCCTTGTAACAAAGGATATAAAAATTCATGAATACCTATAGACTGGCCTTGCTTAAATCGCTTTTCAAAATCATCTCTCTCCATCATACGCGCCACATTATACTTCGCCGCTAATTGAATTAAATCATTACTAGTTAGCTTTTCTAACCACTCGCTATTGTAATATACCGTTGTTTTATTGGGATCTAATATTTTAAATACTTGCTCTTGGTATGTCTTTGCGTTTATCGCAATTTCCTCGTTGGTTAACGGTTTTCTAGTTTCACTTTTACCTGTGGGGTCTCCAATTTTTGCCGTAAAATCACCAATAATAAATTGAATATGGTGTCCCATTTCTTGAAGCTTTTGTAATTGAAATAAAACGACACAATGACCAAGATGCAAGTCTTTAGCCGATGGATCTGCTCCAAATTTGATCAACATTTTTTTTCCTACTTCTATCGTCTTGATAGCTGTTTCTGGTATTAACTCCACATGCTGTAATGAACTGTTTTGTTTCATGATCTTTATTTTACCGTAAATAAAACAGCTCGTCTAAACCAAGCCTATGTAACAGGCTCCTTATTGCTGTGTTGTGTCTCTTTAATGAGTGGTGCTGCATAGTAAATAGCCATCAATGACAGCAAAACGTTATTCACAAACTGACCTAAAGCCTCTACCCCCATATATCTCAAAAATACAAAGGCGATAGCAATTAATACGGGTATCTTTAAATGCTGAAAAAGCTTTTTTTTATGAGCCGTTTCGTTATGTGGATACTTCAGCCATGACACCATTAATATAATATTTAGACAATTTAAACTTACAAATACCCATCTGGGTTCACTTATCCAAGAAAATATACTAGCGCAGACAAATAAAGCGCCAATAGGAGATGGTAATCCTGAAAAGTCTTCTTGGTGCCCTTCTTTATTAAAGCGCCATAATCGAAAATAGACACTTGCTAAATATAATATAGCTAAGCCAATACTAATGTAATACGGCATTAATAGTCTGTTTTGACAATATAATCCTATTAAAAATGCTGGGGCAAATCCAAATGTAATATAATCTGCCTTGGAATCTATTTTTTCGCCAAATTTTGAATAGGTATTAAGTCGTCTTGCTATTTTTCCATCAAGACCATCTAAAATCATCCCTGTAATAATCAACCCTGCAGCTATTTTTAAATTGTTATTAAGTGATAAAATAATCGATACTATCCCGCACCCCATATTTAACATTGAAATTGTGTTTGGAATATATGCTAATAGCGCTCTTTTCGCATTTTCTTTATTATTTCTATTTAATAACAACTGCCTTTTCCATATAAAATTGATAACGTAATCAATAAATGACAACAGGGTTACAGCTACCATCAGCCAAATGAGCCCTTCATAAATAAAAGCTGGCCAATCAGATACCCATCGTTTTAGCCAAATTAAAGGAGATAAATAAAAAGGATAGCTTGATAACTCTATGACTGTTGGTCTTGCAAATAAAATACCGCAAATTGGCAATGTTACCGCTGTTTTAATTTTGCCACTTAATGATGCTTCAACGCTAAATTTTCTTCTTGCAGCTAATACTCTAACGCCCATGATAGCAAATTCTCTTGCAAAAATAAGAAAGACTGGAAAGGGCTTAATAACCCCCATTGATAACAATGGTAATAAAATTAATAATAAAATTTTATCAGCTAATGGATCTAATAACTTTCCTAATTCCGATACAATTTTAAATCGCCTAGCTACCCACCCATCTAATGCATCCGTGCTTGCTACTACGGCAAATAAAATAATACAAAATAACTGAGTTTTTTCGGTAGAAAATGGAATGATCCAAAACAAATAGACTACCCCAAAGATACGGCTTAATGTAATTAAATTTGCTAATGATTTTGATACCATACCTTAAACTATATCACTTTCTTGATTATTCGGAACTTCTTTTCCAAAATTTTTTGATAAAGCTATCTCTTCCCGATCCCACTTTATAACGATTGTAATACTCTGGATTCTTTTTATAAAACTGCTGATGATACGTTTCTGCGACATAAAAAGGTTCTGCTTTTTTAATCTCTGTTACAATTGGTTTCTCAAATCGTCCTGATAATTCTAACTCTTTTTTAGATTGCTCGGCTATCTGTCTGTGTACCTCTGAATGATAAAAAATTATGGTTTTATAGTGATCTCCTTTATCCGCAAACTGCCCCTCATTATCGGTAGGATCAATTTGACTCCAAAAAATTCTTAGTAAGACATCATAACTGACTATGCCTGAATTAAATTGCACCTGAATCGCTTCTACATGTCCGGTTTTCCCAGTGATTACTTGTTCATAGATAGGGTCCTGAATGTGCCCTCCTGTATACCCTGGTAGAACAGAAATAACCCCTTCTACATCACTAAAAGGGGGCTCCATACACCAAAAACATCCGCCGGAAAATGTCGCTTTTTCTGTATTTGTTGGCATACCAATTGCTACACTACTTAATATTAAGCTACTTAGAAGGAGATACTTTAAAATTTATTTATCGCCGTCCTCTTGGTCGAGGTTTATTTCGTTTATTTCCTGGCCTTCTTCTATTTTGGAATCCCTGCCTTTTTCTCTTGCCTGGTTTTAGCTGATTGGAATTTCCCCCAAAAGCAATCCCTAAACCAAACCCGAACGTTAGTGGCTCTAGCTTAACGTTATCTACACTGGAATCAATGATTAACTGACTTGCCTCTAAAAAGAGCTTTGTATCTTTTGAAACACTCATCATAAAACCTGCTTTAGCCCCATATGTCACCGCAGGCGACTCATAAGAACTATTTAAAAATGATAATCCTCCAGATGCCCCTATGTAAGGTCTTACTGTAGATTTGATTGGAATCATATATGAAAATGTCGCTAAGCCTGTGGCTGCTTTTACGGATGGCACACCGGCCGTTTTACTCTCCGCAGCTAAATAGCCAGCAGATCCTTCTAAAATAAATCCTTCTTTAGCTGCAAATGTAGCTTTTCCGCCAAATGAAATTGAATTATCAAAATCATCTGAAATCATTGTTTGGCCCACATTAGCACCAACCATAAATACAGAACCAAGCAACGAGCTTGTTAAGCTTAATAAACATATCATCATTAAATATACGATACTTTTTTTCATAGGTTTCTACTCCTTAAATTTTATGTTTTGTTATTTTTTTGAAACTAATTTTCTATTTATAATAATATGTCGTTTTTTGTAAATTTGTAAGCAAATTTTTTATATTATATTCTTTCTTCTGCGATTCTATCTCCTGCTTACTACTCATACATTCATTAAAAGGTATTTTAATATGGGGTTAAGTTAACTAATTATTAAATATCAGATCAATTCTATTTAAGGCAATTGTTTAATCTTCCATAATTTTAATAGCTTTTACATATCAAAATTATTTTTTTCTTGCTTACTTAGCTCTAGACAATTTATGCTAAAACCTCTTACCATACGCTACCTATGAGTATAAATAGTCATGATGTTATTGTTATAGGGGGCGGCCATGCTGGAATTGAAGCGGCTTTAGCTGCGGCACGTTTAGGCTGCTCTGTTTTACTTTGCACGCTTGAAAAAAGCAAAATTGGCCTAATGCCTTGCAACCCTTCTATCGGGGGCCCTGCCAAAGGTCAAATTGTCGGTGAAATTGATGCTCTAGGGGGAGAAATGGGTCGTGCAGCTGATAAAACACATCTTCAACTTAAAGTTTTAAATAGGTCTCGCGGGCCTGCCGTTCAATGCTTACGTGCTCAAAGTGACAAAGTTAATTATAACGCATACATGTCTTCTTTTGTTTCCCAGCAAGCTAATATTACTATCTTAGAAACCGAAATTTATGATCTTATTATTGAAGATTCAACTATTATTGGGATCAAAACCTCAGATAATACAAATTATCTAGCTACGGCTGTTGTTGTTACGGCTGGTACCTTTTTAAAATCTATTATGCATTCCGGTATGGCCAAAACTATTGGTGGCCGTGTTGATGAACAAAGTTGTGACTCATTATCTCAATCCTTAAGTCCTTATTTTACGTTAGGTCGTCTTAAAACAGGGACACCTCCTCGACTTGATAAACATTCTATTGATTATTCTAAAATGCTGGCTCAACCAGGAGATAATGAATTTTTACGATTTTCATTTCGAACAACGCCTAATGAAACCTATTTAAATCAACTGGATTGCTATCGCTGTGAAACGAATGAAAAAACCCATCAATTAATTTGTAATAATTTAGATCGATCTCCCTTATTTACAAAAGTCATTCAAGGTGTTGGTCCTCGTTACTGCCCTTCGATTGAAGACAAAATTGTCCGCTTTCGTGATAAGCCTAGCCATCATATTTTTATTGAACCAGAAAGTAGGCACCTTGATTCGGTATACCCTCAAGGTCTCAATACATCTCTTCCTCATGACATTCAAGATGCCATGTTACGAACGATGTCTGGGTTAGAAGATGTTACTATTTTAAAATGGGGTTATGCTGTTGAATATGACTTTATTTTACCATCACAGCTTAAACCTAGCTTAGAAGCTAAAGCGGTAAAAGGCTTGTTTTTTGCTGGCCAAATTAATGGAACATCCGGTTATGAAGAAGCTGCTGGGCAAGGCCTTGTTGCGGGTATGAATGCCGCTCTACTTGCTCAAAAAAGACCTTCTTTTATTTTGACACGTGAGGATTCTTTTATTGGGACCCTAATTGATGATCTTATTACTAAAGATATTCATGAGCCGTATCGCATGCTTACTTCTCGTTCTGAATACCGTCTTTTACTTCGTCAAGATAACCCAACACAGAGACTTAGTGAACGCGCTTATGACTGTGGTCTGTTATCAGCCGCTGAAATTTCTATCATACGAGAACAGCATCAACTTAAACACTCCATACTTACTTCTTGGAAAAAAGGGCGAACGTCTAATGAACAAGTAAAAGCGTTTAAATTAAAACATAAAATTCCTCTTGTTGATTTTGCTAAACGTGATGATGTTTCACTTACTGACTTAATAGAAGAATCTTGTAGCTACGAAAAAAAACAATCAGCATCACAAGCTTTAATTGATATTCGATATGAAGGCTATATCAAAAAACAACATGATAGTATTTTAAAACTTAAGCAGTGGTATGATCGTGCCATTCCTGAATCCTTAGATTTTAATGCTATTTCTGGTTTAAAAGAAGAAAGTAGGCTACAGCTTAAAAAATATAAACCAAAAACATTTTTTGAAGCATCACGTATTGCAGGTATTAACCCTGCTGATATTTCTGTTTTAATGGTTTATATTGAAAAAAACCAAACTTCTGTTGCTGTATCAGATTCTGTATCTTGATGACTCAATCTTAATTTAAGTATTTACTTTTTTTCTTTTCTATATAGATTTAACACTGTTTCTAAATTTTGTGAGGCTTCATTAAAGATCTTGATATCCCATTCTACACATGGGGATGACTCTTCTTGCAATAAATTAATAGCGTTTTTCCAATCTTGAATTCTATCTTTCATATTCGCTACTAAAGCATGATCTACTTGACTTTTAACTTCTTTATTTGATAGCTCATCAATCATTGTATGCGCATTGTTTACTAGATCGTGTGATTCATTTATTTTTTTATCTAATTTTTTTATTTCTACATTTCTATTTTCTTTGTTATATGAGTCATCTCTTTGTGACAATAAATGCTTCATTAGTATCCTCTTTTTTATTAAGCTAATTGTTACATCTTTACCCCCGTTATCTAATTGTTAAACGCTGTTTTTTTTAAATTTAATTTTATTTCTTAATTAGTCTGTTTTTTTAACTAGTTTAAACGATTAACTCATTGTCTAAACAATATCGTGTAATTTCTGCATTGTTTTCTATGTCTAGTTTCTTTAACAGTCGTGCGCGATATGTACTCACCGTTTTAATGCTGATATCTAAATCATAACCAATTTCTGTTGGGCTTTTTCCAGAAGCTAATAACAACATTATACTAAATTCTCTCTTTGACAAACGTGTATGTAATGGCCCTCTATGTTTTTCAAAATTTGTTGAAATTAATATATCAGAAAAATTACTGCTAATATATTTTTTTCCATCTACTACTTTAGTAATAGCATAAATTAACTCTGAGGCGGCATTATCTTTTGTTAAATACCCTTTCGCTCCAGCTTGCATCGCACGTACGCCAAATTGTGACTCATTATGCATCGTTAATATTAATATAGGTATCGTTTTGTATTTCTTTTTTATTGCTTGAATAGATGATGTCCCCTGAGAGTCAGGTAATGTCAAATCTAATAATATGATGTCAGCTTCGGTCTTTGGTTTCGCAAGAAAGCTCTTTAAATTTTCATACTCATTTATAATAGTCATATTGCTAGTCTGATTAATAATCAACCTAATACCATCTCTCACTAATTGATGATCATCAATTAAACAAATCTTAATTTTGTTTGTCATATAGGGATCCTTGATTCTAAAATTGTTTTTTGTTTGTAATATTTCATAGTAAAAGTTCCGTTAAGTGGTAGTAATTGCTCCTCTATTCCAATTAAACCAAAACTTCCTGGTTTTATTATATCATCGTGCTTAAATCCTAGTCCATCATCGATAACAGCTAATATGATTTGCTTTTTTTCTGCTTTTAAAACGATATCAATATTTTTGGGATTTGCATGTTTAATTGCATTGGCCAGCCCTTCCTTTGAAATGTTATAGATTGTTTCTTTTATAGCTGTTGATATTTCATTTTCATTTATCTTGATCTTGCTTGTTATCTTTATGTTAGGATAATTTAATTGATTAATATGGCTCTCTATTAAATCTTTTAACTCTAGCAAATCAAGCTGTGGTGGTCTTAATTCTTTTGCAATTTCTCTTGTTGTTTGCATTGTTTTTTGTAATTGTTCAATAGATTCATTTAATTCTTTTAAACTATTTGAACAACTTGAACTACCACACATTTTTATCTTATTATCACTTATTTCATCTAACCCTTTTACGGTCTCGCTTCTAGCTAGCTCTAATTTAATTTTTAAATAGGCTAGTTGTTGTCCTAACTCATCATGCACGTCTCTTGCTAATCGTTTTCGTTCATCCTCTTGTGTCACAATTATTTTTTTAAATAATGCTTGGCGCCTTTCTTGAGATTCTTGTAATTTTTCATCTAATCTTGCTTTTTCTTTTTCTACTACTATTTTTTCTGTTGCATCTCTAACAATTCCTATTAATTTTACAGGGTCTCCTTGTTTATTACATATTATGTTTTTCTCTTCATAAAAAATCTGATCTGGCAAATGTTTAAATGTGAGTTCTAAACTTTTCTTTTGTTTTGTTTTTAGCATACTTTCTATGGCAGCTACCATCTCTTTTTGTGATTGCTCCGTTAATAAATTATAAAATGTTTCATATGAGGGTAGGTTTTTTTGGGGATCCAACTTTAAAAGATTATAACTATTTTTTGACCACCATACTTCTTTTGTTTCTAAGTTATATTCCCATGTATATGATTTACTAAATCTTTCTATATCATCAAAAAGAGTATTTTGTTTTTTTGTTTCTTGTTCTTTTGTATCATGATCTATAATGATGGCTATAAAAGGCAGTATGCATTCTAGTTCTTTAATCAGGATATTATTTTCTTTTTGATTGTTTGTAAAATATAAACTTAATGTTCCAACTAAATGTTTTTTCTGGTTAATAATTGGAAATGCCCAGCATTCTTGTAAATTTATTTTCTTTAACAATGATTTAATACGGCTATAAGCCTTATCCTTTATAGGATTAGCTATAATAATTCGCTTTTTGTGAAATGCCGCACAACCGCAAGCACTCCCATCTTTATCTATCGGGACTTCTTGTAACAGACTTCTATAGTCTAAATCGATTTTTTTTGAACTTGCTAAGTGTGTTAACATCTTGTCTGTTTTTAAAACCGTTAGGATATAAGGAACACTCCCTGGACATAACCTTGTTATTAATGACAAGATCTGGTTTAAGGCCCTGTTTTTGTCGTATGTTTGTAGGTACGTTTGTAGTGTTTCTGAAATTGTTTTGTATGTATCCATAGCAACTTTTGTTTATCTATCAACTGTACTAACTATATCTTACCTCGTCATCTTTGTAAAAACGGATTTAAATAGTGGAGTTAAATAGTTTTATGGCTTCTGCTAGTCTATGGTTTAAAAATGATACGGTTTCATTAATATGGGCCTTTTTTTCTTCATGTAATGTATCTAATGCGCCATGGATACTTTCAAAGGGTGCATAAAACTCTTCTGTAGAATACGATCGAATGGTTTCAAAAATATCTAATGAATAGCGGGGCCAATCAACAACTATCATTGATTGCTTTACCAAACCACCTTCTAACAAACTACCAAAAATAGGAACATCCCATGTTGTCATTAAGGATTGGCCTAATGTTGTAAATAACTCATCATTTTTTGTAAATAATCTTGCTTCCTCTAAATTTTGTTCTATAACTTTGTCACATACTAACGCATTAAACTGAATTTTCCCGGCTAACTGATCTGCCATTACATATGGCTTGCCACACATAATATCGCGTGTTTCATTCAAATAAAAATGCCCATATGTAAGATATCCTGTCGCAAAAATTGCCTTGCCTGTACATTCCGTTAAAAATTCTGTTGCGGCTGTTAGTATTGCGACACAATCTGCATTCGTATTACCTATACTTGTGATAACAACTTTATCAACTAAAAAATTAACGATTAATCGATTTTTTAATTCTATTTTCTCAAATTTAATGGTTATTGTTTTTTTTAGTATCTGTTCCATTGATGCTTCACATTCACAAACAGTCGTAAAGGCTTCTTTTGTTTGTGTCATGATAATTTCTGAAAAATATTTTAAATGAAATACGGCTGTGTATCGTAATGTATTGGTTACATGCTGTAATTCTTCTGCCACATCTTGTCTTTCATGTTTTGTTAATTTCATTATATTTCTATTATACGTAATCTTCTCATTTTTATTTAGGCTTTAAGTTAATTAAATTAATTTTTTTTGCTAATATTGGATATTTTGAAACTTTTTTTTCTAATAGTGTGTATACAGGAACCGTAATTGTTGTTTTATTTAAGCAATAGATTAACTCTTCTGTAAATGGCTTTTTATGCAAACTCTGAATAATATAAGGAACACTGGGTTTGCCACATTTTATGATTATTTCTTGTATCGTTTTTTTTATCTTAGGTTGGTTAATATAGTCAATTAATATAGGGTAAACACAGCTTGGATCCATGGTTAATATGGCTTGAATAATATGTCTTTTTAAGGCAGGCTTTGTTCTAAACAAACTAATAAAATGTGATATTCCTTTTTTTGACTGTATTAAAGCCAACATCATAATAGCATGCTTTTCCGTGTTTTTTATTTTTGTTGCTTTTATTAATATATTCTCTGCTTTTTCTTTCTTTTCTAAAAAGATAATATGCAATAATTGATTAGAAATAATCCATGAATTTAAAAATAATGACTCTTGTATCGTGTCTTGATACGTATCTAAATTTTTTGCTAAAAATGTTCTGCAAAATAGCGTGATGTACTGATTGTTTGATTCAAGGTTCTTAATAATAGGCTTGATATTATCTTTTGTACATTTAATAATCGCTTTTTGTGTATTTTTTCTTACATGGCTGTCTTTGTCGGCTAATTTTTCAAATAATGTGTCGAGACATTTCGTTAACTTTAAATCGCCAATTTTTTCTATTACGGCCCACCGAATCAACCAAAATGAATCTTCACAATAATGGATAAACCGCTCTATTTCATCTGATGTTTCCAATTCTTTTAATTGCACTAATCCATCCCAGCGGGTTTTTTTATCACGAATCGCTTTAACAATCGTATCAAGCATGTTGTTTTTCATAATCTTTCATAAAAATATAATGTAATACATCTTTTATATAGGATACTTGATGATAACTAAATTGGTCTAACTTTTTAGGCGATAATGCATTTTTTTTTGGTATAATCCCTCCTGAAAATCCACATTTCTTTAATTCTATTAGCCTTTTATCTATATGAGATACGGGTCTTATTTCTCCTGTTAATCCAACTTCACCACAAATGCCAACACGATCTATTACGGCTTGTTGTTTTAACGATGATATTAATGCAACTGCAATCGCTAAATCTGCTGATGGATCTGTAATTGAAAATCCTCCAATAACGGTTAAAAAAATATCATGTGCTGATAACTTCAAATAACATAACTTATCTAGAGCAGCTATTAATAAATTAGCTCGATTTGGATTAATCCCAACAAAGTTTCGTTTTGCCATACCATAACCACTCTCAATAACCAGTGCTTGAATCTCTAATAAAATAACTCTATTGCCTTGTGTATAAGGAACAATTACAGATCCCGGTGATGCATCTTGTGATGTTTCTATAAATGCTTGTGATGGATCTTTTATCGGAATCAATCCGTTCTCTTTCATTTCAAATAAACCTATATGATCTGTACTTCCATACCTGTTTTTATGGCACCTTAAAATTCGATTTTGAAAATGCCTGTCTCCTTCTAAATATAAAATAGCGTCAACTAAATGTTCTAATACTTTTGGCCCCGCTATTTGGCCATCCTTGGTTATATGACCAATAACAATGGCACTTTTATTATGTGCTTTTACCCAATTAATTAATGTTGTGGCACAATGTCTTACTTGTGACACGGTTCCTTCTAAGGAAGAAAGCTCTGGATGCTGTACCACTTGAATAGAATCTAACAAAACTATATCGGGATCTAATCGCTCACATTCTTTAATAATGGCCATCATATTAGTTTGAGAAAATACCCATAACGTTTCTGCAATTTTTCCATTATCTAACCGCATTGCTCTTGATTTTATTTGTGCCTCTGATTCTTCAGCTGAAATATATAATACTTTCATCGATTGCTTAGCGCATTCCTGACACGCTTGTAATGATAATGTTGATTTGCCTATTCCTGGTTCTCCTCCTAATAGGGTAATAGATCCTTTTACGAGTCCTTCGCCTAACACTCTATCTAACTCTGTAATATTTGTTTTATAGTAAAAAACAGGCTCTTGTACAACCTCTGCTAGCGCTTGTGCTGTGGATTCCTGATTGTAATTATATTTTAATTTGTTTTCTTTGATAGGTTTTGTCTCTACTAACGTGTTCCATTCATGACACGCTTCACACTGCCCTTTCCACTTTGGATATTTACTTCCGCAACTTTGGCATTCAAATAAAGCTGCATTTGGCATTGGTTACTTAACTGATACTAATTCTTTTGGTTTTCCCTTTGATTGTTTCTTTGTTTTTTTTGCTGGTTTTTCTGGTGAAATATTAAATAGTATTGCGTCATTTTTTACAGTTGCTTTTGCAATAATATTTGTTTTTATGTCTTCTAATAATAAGGCATCCGCTAAAGCATCTTCAAAATGTGTCTGAATAGATCGTCTTAATGGTCTTGCACCTAACTTTTGATCATACCCTTGTGAAACAATCAACTCTTTTACTTTCTTATCATACTGTAATATTATCCCCTGTTCTTCTAATCTCTCTTTAATATCTAATAACATGACATCTGCAATGTCATACATATTCTCTTTGTTTAAGGCTTTAAAGATAATAATATCATCGATTCTATTTAAAAATTCTGGCTTAAAACTTTCTTTGAGTTCTTGTTGTAATTTTGCTTTGATTGCATCATATTTTTTTTCTTCAACTCTCGTAGGATCTACAAAACCAAATGATGTTTCTTGATGAATATGCTTACTCCCTATATTCGACGTCATAATAACAATCGTATTTTTAAAATTGACCACTCTTCCACTTGAATCTGTTAATCGGCCATCTTCTAAAATTTGTAATAAAATGTTTAAAATATCTGGCGACGCTTTTTCTAGTTCATCAAACAATATGACCGAATAGGGCTTTCTTCGAACTGGCTCTGATAATTGCCCCCCTTCATTAAATCCAACATACCCAGGTGGTGACCCAATTAATCTAGAAACAGTATGTTTTTCCATATACTCTGACATATCAATTCGTATCATATTATCAATGCTTCCAAATAGATTTTCAGCTAATCGTTTGGCTAATTCCGATTTTCCTACCCCTGTTGGCCCTAAAAACAAAAAGGACCCTGTAGGTCTTTTGGGATCTTTTAAGCCTACCTTTGCTCTTTTTACTGCTCTTACGAGTGCTTTTACCGCATCCTTTTGTCCTATAATATGCTTTTCAATTTCTTTATCCATTGTAATTAATCGCTGTGTCTCTTCACTATTAATTTTTGTAATCGGCACTTTCGTCCATGCCGAGACAATTTCTGCAATTACATTTTCATCTACCGTTGGTGATGCCAAGATACGTTGTTCCTCTGGCAATTTATTCACTTTCTTTCTTATAGCAGTTAACTGACTTTTTAACATTTTTTGCATTTCTGCATCTTCTTTTTGTTTTGCTATAGCAACTTCAGCTTCTAACTTTTCTTGCTCTTGCATTAATTGCTTGGTTTCTATTGGTAAACTAGATGCCTTTAGCATAATTTTTGCAGCCGCCTCATCAATAACATCAACCGCTTTATCTGGCAAAAATCGCTCTGTTATATATCTGTTTGATAAATTCACAGCCTCAATCAATGATTCATCAGTAATGGTTACATTATGAAATTCCTCGTATCGCTCTCTAATTCCTCTTAAGATTTGAATTGTTTCGTCCATAGACGGCTCTTCAACTAATACCGATTGAAATCGTCTTTCTAAGGCTCCATCTCCTTCTATATGCTTGCGGTACTCTTCTAAGGTTGTTGCGCCAATGCATTGTAACTCCCCTCTTGCTAATGCTGGCTTAAATAAATTTGCGGCATCTAAACTTCCTTCAGAACCGCCTGTCCCAATTATGGTGTGTAATTCATCTACAAAAATTATTACATTTCCTGCTTTTCTTGCTTCTTCCATTACTTTCTTTACACGATCCTCAAATTCTCCACGATACTTGGTTCCTGCTACTAATAACCCTAGATCTAATGTTATAACTCGCTTATCTTTTAACTTATCTGGTATTGTGTCTGAACATATTTTTTGAGCTAACCCTTCTATTATAGCCGTTTTTCCTACCCCTGGTTCTCCCGTTAATACTGGGTTGTTTTTGGTTCGTCTACATAAAATTTGAATAATTCTTTCAATTTCATCTTTTCTGCCTACAACAGGGTCCAACTTATTTTCTCTAGCTAACCATGTTAAATCTCTTCCAAATAAATCTAATGTTGGTGTTGGTACACTTGTTTTTGTTTTTTGCTGAACATTAACCTTGTCTCCTAAATGCTTAAATAATGTATTTTTAAAGGTTGAAACCTCAATACCTAACTCTGCTAATACCCTTGCCGCTATTGATGTAGGGTCTCTAAAGACAGATAAAAATAAATGTTCTACATTAACATAATTATGACCTAATTTTCTTGCTTCATCCCAAGCATAGGTTAATACTTGTTTTGCTTGTTGAGTAAACGGTATATTTCCATAATCAGATGTAATACCTCCATACTCTAGGCGCTCTTCTGTTGCATTTGTAATTTGGTCTGATGTATACCCCATCTCATATAAAGACTTCACTACAACATTATCTGCTTCCCCTATAATTCCTAATAAAATATGTTCTGTTCCAACGTAACTATGATGAAACCGTTTAGCTTCCTCTTGTGCTAACATAATGGCTTGAATAGCTTTTTCTGTAAATCTTGAGAACATAAGTATTTATAGTGTAATTCATTACAAGTTATAATTGCAAGTAACCATACTATTTTCTTTTTAAACTTTTTTATTGCTGTTTAACTGATATCTCGTACAATATCATTATTATGAAACTTAATGACTTTGACTATCATTTACCTCCCCATTTAATTGCTCAGTCGCCCTCTGTGAAGCGGGATCAAAGTCGTCTCATGGTTGTTCATAAATCTACCGGTATCATTGAGCATAAATCGTTTCATCATATTATTGACTATTTAGATACGAACTCTGTTTTAGTTTTAAATAATACAAAAGTGTTTAACGCACGCTTATTTGGGTATAAAAAAACAGGTGCTCATATAGAAATGTTTTTACTTAAACAAATTGATAAGACCAAATGGTCCTGCTTGTTACGTCCTGCTAAGCGCGTTTCTGTTGGTGATCAGATAATAATTTCACCTAATTTTTTTGCTACTGTCGTTGAAAAAAATGATTCTATTATTCTTGATTTCTCTTTTTCTGGTGATTTTTTCTCACTATTAGATCTCTATGGAGAACCCCCTCTTCCACCTTACATTAAACCCTCTAATGCTCAATATTTTAAAGAACGCTACCAAACCGTCTTTGCTCAAGAACAAGGGTCTGTAGCTGCGCCTACAGCAGGCCTACACTTTTCTGATGATTTGTTAGCTAACATCCGTTCTAAAGGTATTGCTATTGATTATATTACCTTACACGTTGGCTATGGCACTTTTAATTCTGTTACTACTGAAAATATTGCTGATCACTATATGCATTCTGAATCTTATACCATTACACCTGAAACTTCTTTACGCCTTCAATCGTATCTAAAAGATGGGAAAAAAATAGTTTCTGTTGGCACTACATCAACTCGTACTTTAGAAACCGCTATCAAACACTCCCCTCCTTTTTCTTCTGGAACGTTTGACTCTGATCTTTTTATTTATCCTGGTTATTCATTTCAATGTGTTGACTCTATTATTACAAATTTTCATTTGCCTAAATCTACCTTACTGATGCTTGTCAGTGCTTTTTCTGGCTTCTCTTTAATAAAAAAAGCTTATGAAGAAGCTATTTCTGAAGAATACTCTTTTTATAGTTTTGGGGATGCGATGTTATTGTTATGAAATCATTTAAAACTTTTCTTTTTTTAATTTGTTTTTTTGTTTTTGATGTCTCTACAGCTCTTTCTCAAACCTTTTCTTTTGTTGAAGTTGTTGCAACTAAATCTCTTGTTCTTATCAATCCTTTCAATGATTCCACTGCTATTTATAAAATTAAGCAAGGTGATTTATTCCCGTTTATAAAAAAACAAAATGACTATATTAATATCTATATTGAGGGCTCTAATAAAGGATGGGTTGATGCCTCTCATGTTAATATCCAAGACTTTGATACGGCACCTACCCCATCTATTGCAGAAAAACTAACTGTCTCCTCAGCTCCTTATTATAGTTTTTCTGGACAAGAAAATTATCGATTTCCTAATCGATCTTCAAATCAAAACTTTGATATTAATAGTGATGGTTTTGTTGAAATTAAGGCAAGTGGAAGGAGTTATTCCCCTACTGATATTAATTCTCCTCTCTGGCAAACTATTGTCAATGACCCTGTCTATAAAAAAATTCCTCGTGATGTTCTACTTGGTCCTATCGATGTTGATACTCGCTCTCGTATTAACTTAGAAGGAAAGTTATCCGAAGATTTATTTGTTTATTATGATATTGAGCAAGAACCTGAAATGCCAGGAAAATATGATGTTGAAATTAAATATAAAGATCATCACCTTCAGTTTTTTCACTTAAATGCTAATTATAAACAAGGGAACTATATTAATATCAACAAATCTCTTCGTGGAGCTCAATATCGTTTTGATGATTCTTATAATTTGTTTCAACTCTCGATGGGAAAAGAGAGATCTGAATCACATAAACTTGAAAACTTTGGCTCCGGTTCAAAAATCATAAAATTATCTCATAAATATGTTTTTCCTGGCTCTGTTAGCGTTTACGTCAATAATACAAAAAAAACAGAAGGCTCTGCTTATGAAGTTGATTACTATGATGGTACCGTTACCTTTTCTTCTCCTCTTCAAAAAACTGATTATTTTAAAATTATCTATGAAGTTTCTAATCCTATTGCAGATTATCTTCCTGTTTTAGCTCGACGTAATTTTCAAGCGATACAATACGCTGGTTCTTCTCGTTCTATTGAATCCTTTTCCTTAATCAAGTTATCTAATACTGATATGTTTGTTTATAACCCAGAGAGCCCCCCTGAAATGTATCCAACATTTAATGTTTTTGTAGAGTTATCTAACACAACAAATATTACTCAAAATATTACTACGGTTGTTCAAACATTAATTGATGTTAACATCTTAAACTCTGATTATACCTTGTTAAATTACTTAACGTCTTCTAATGTTTACTCTATTTTTGATTTAACACTTCCCTCTGCTGATATTTTGCTCATTATTAATGAATTAGATACACTATTTGCTAATACGGCTCTCTATAAAGAAGAACTTCTTAATCGGTTTTCTGATATTCAACTTTTTCCGGATTCTTTTATAACTATTGAAGGCGTTACATTAAAAGATTCTATTGATATTTTTTATGCTTTACTGGCTGATAATATTTTAAACTCTCAAGGTTTTATTATCTCTAACATATTATTTCGTTCATCTCTTTTTACTGACACATCTCCTTTTTATTATTATGATGATTCTATTCTGTTATGGATTAAATCTTTTTTTCTTGAAAAAAAACAATCCGTTCGTCCTCGCTTTCTTACATCCAAAAACCCTATTTCTTTTGGGTCTATCTCTGTTTATCTAAATGATATTAAATTAGTCATGAACCAAGATTTTACGGTTGATTATTCTCTTGGTATTTTTTCTTTTTTAATTCCTCTTAACCAAAATGATGTTATCGAAATTCATTATGATTATCATATACGTCAATCTTTTGTCGATGAATTTGTTGGAAAAGACTCCACAGGGCCTTATCAGCTATCTCATTTTCCTGTTTTAGATGGGACAGCTAAAATTTTGCTTGATAATAAACTTTTAACAGAATTAAATGACTTTATTATCGATTATGATAATGGTGAAATTTTCTTTAACTTTGATGTTATTTATCCTTCTATCTTTACGGTCTACTATGATTATATACAACAGAAAAAAGTCACCACATCTAGCAAGAAACGTCCTTTTGATATTAGCGCTACTTATATTAACGAGTTTGTTCCCGCGGATGATCAAATACAAATATTAGCAATTGTTTCCGAAAATGCTGATGTTTCTTCAGGGATCATAACCTTACTTCATAATCCCCTTACTAATACCGATAACCTCCGTATTTCTATTGATGGTGCTATACTCCCTACTGAAAACTATACGATTTCTAGTAACTATCATTCCCAAATTCAACTTATTAATTCCGGTAGTCATCCTAATATTGAAAATGCTGATAATGCGATTGTCTCATATGATTATCTTAAAAGTTTTCGTACTAAAGACAGTATTACTCCTCAAACTTCTCCTGGACAAACAACCCCTTATACCATCAATGGCATTGATTATATAATTGACTACCTTCCCGTTAAATATCAAGGGGTTCATTATATTACCTATCAAGGTGTTAAACTTCAAAATGAAAGTTTTGATGTCTCCTATCTAGATGATGGGATGTCCTTACTTATTACGTTTTATACATCGGATACTAAGCCTGGTTCTAAGTTAGATTCCTTCCCAAGTGCTCCCTTTACGATTCACTATGATTATGTTCCTCAAGAACTCGATGCCTTAGATGCCATTAAGCATCATATGTTTGGTACAAACATTAAAGGTAATTTTAATGACACTGTTTCTGTTGCTGGTGAATTTGTTTATGCTGAAAATAATTTTGGGGGTCAAGTCATTGATGGAACAATGGCTGATGTCCAAGGTACTGCCCAGGATAATTACTTTTATGACCTACAACAAAAAAATATTATTGAAAATAGTGAACAAATCTTTGTTAATGATCACTCACAAACCCGTGATGTTGATTATATTATTATTTATAAAACGGGTTTATTTCGATTTATCAATAAAACACCTAACTCTTCTGATACAATCTCTGCTGATTTTCAATATTCTTCAAGTTCTGGTGTTCTTAATACCAATAATAGTCAAAGTGGTTATGCTACACGACTTAATGTAGATTACTCTATTCCTTCATTTAATATTTCTTCTTCTTATAAATATATTGATCGTGATTTTATTCCTATTGGCACTATTAATGAAACAAAAGGAAACTCTATTGTATCGTCTAAAATGAATTGGTCTATTTCTCCTGCTGTTGATTTTTCAAGTCAGTATTCTCGTGAAAAACAATTTCAAAATGTAACCCAAGAAAATAAAGATATTTATAAACATGTTGATACGTTT